>Ga0074197_1000509_pt1 | contig 46760 bp, 46 predicted proteins | sample EPASupsiteSAE305_FD_64526 | JGI IMG/M metagenome (GOLD analysis project Ga0074197, IMG submission 64526) | Bioremediated contaminated groundwater microbial communities from EPA Superfund site, New Mexico - SAE3-05 reassembly with SPADES | ecosystem: Environmental > Aquatic > Deep subsurface >...
TAGGGGTGGCTGTCTTATTCCGAAAAGTTCCCTGTTTTCAATCCTGCCTCTGCCAATCCCTTGCCTTTTACCACCTCCGCCATGATCTGTTCAAAAAGCAAACGGTCATCTTTTTTTTTCTGGTCGTCAACGATCAGTTCAAGGGAAGTTTTAATGTCTATTCCGGATGTGAGCAATGTTCCAAGGTCTGAATAAAACCGTTCTTTTTTCTTATCGTTGATTTTACTGCCGAACAGTTTGATGTCTTTGTTCAACAGCTCACCCAGACCGCCTGACTTTTCTTTTTTGTCAACAGTTTTTGTTTGTTTGATATTTTTAAGGTCTATTCCCAATTTCAAAAAATTAAAAATCTATTTCTTTAATGGCATTTTCAAATAGGACATCCCTTGGATACTCTTTTATTACCGAAACAGGAATGTTCAGTTCTCCTGAACTGATCAAAAGGTTGACCCGTTTGACCGGTCCCTCGCCCAGCTTTTCTGTTTTTATGTCTTTTACTTCCAGATAAAAGGTGTCTGAAGAAATATCTACCTCGCGGATGACATTTTTTTCATTAAAATAATACCGGTATTCACGGTTGATGGATTTACATATCAGTTCATTGTCGGAATATTCAACTACACCGGATTTTGCCATATCCGATTTTAATAATTGTTGCAGGTCAAGCAGGTCGTTGTAAAAAGCGTTTTCATCTATCTTTTTTTTGTAGTATTGATTGATGTTGAGAAATATCCACATGGCCATTGAAATTACCGTTGCGGTAATCAGCATGGTTACTGTGATTTCAACCAGGGTGAAGGATGGTATTTTGTTGTTGTTTTTCATTTTTTAATATCATTCTCGTTTCATTCCGCCGCAAAATGGTTTTGTTTTCTAATTTGATTCCGGTGCGACGTTACCCTGGGGTTGAAACCCCAGGTTGTTACAAATCACCCTTTCAGGGTTCTCATTTTTTTATCTCATTTATATTACAAATTCAAAAAACATCAGCCAAGCGAATATCAATTCTTCCTTACAATCTCCTTTCGCTCGCTCAAAACCCTTCCGTTCATATTCATCACAGAAATATCCAGCACCATCAGGTTTTCACCCTGTGAATAATCATAAACTTTTTTAATCACTTTCATATTATCGGTTTCAAATTCTTCGTCTATAAATGTCAGTTCATCTTTTGTCTGCTGAACCGTTTCTTCCAATTTCAGGTAGGCTTTTAAATCCAGTTTCGGACTGTATGATGTATTGATGTTTTTGAAAACCAGCATGGCAACTCCAAATACGATCAGAAGGATGACCATGGCAATCAAAACCTCAATCAACGTGGATGATTTTACTTTTTTCTGTATCAGTTCAGCCATTTGATTACCTCCTTTTTCTTTGATTCCTCAAACAGGTTGATCCCAACATATTCTTTCGGCAGTTTGGTGAAATCTATCACTGCATCCAACAAATGATTTTCATAAATGGATGATGCCGTTTTTAAAATGAATTTGTTGCAGTAAACACTACCATATACTTCGCCCGATATCTGTAACATGTCGTTTGAATATACTTGCCCGAATATTCTGGTGTCCTGTTCAATGGTAATCCGGGCATGTTTTTTAAAATCCTTGCTGTCGAAATACAGAAAAACGCACCCCGCTATTTCACAGTCTTTTGCTATGGTAACAAAAGGTGTTTTTTCGTTTTGCTTGTCATTGATCAGTCCGATACAGGATGGATATTTCAACAAGCATTCTTCTTCCATGATAAGTGAGTCACTGACAAACATCTGTGCTTTTCCGGTAAACTCCTTTTTGATGGTAATGGCCGGGGCATAAATCAGCACGTCTTCAAGCATCAGTGTTTTTTCAATTTCTATGGGCTGTTTTGATATGATGATAATATTTCCGGAGATGACTTTGTTGTCCAGGGTTTTTGTTGCGCAATCAAGTACCAGGGTTTTGTTTTTAAAGGAATTATTGATGGTGTCCTTTTCTGCAAACTCTTCATAAAATCTGGTGCTGTCGGCTTTGACTTTTCCTGTTTTAAGATATTCCTTGTGGGCATCAATGATTTTTTTGTCAATTTCGGGCAGTGATCGGTTGCTGATTTTTATTTCTCCGTCAATCATGCGGCTGCCCGAAAAACTTTTTCCTTCTATATACGCTCTTTTTGTCCCCAGCTTTGGTATCCTCACGGTTCCTTTTATTACTGTGTTCCCGCACAAAGAAAGATAATCATTCTGATCGGGCAGGTACAGGGCCACAGGGTCTGATTTAAAGATATCATCCCCGATCAGTGCTGATTGAGACTGTTCATTGTTTTTCCATTTTCCGGTCACTCTTAAAATGCTGTACATGCCCCAGGGAACAAGCGAAAGTTTTACCCTGTCGTTTTCTTCGTTGTACAGACTTATTTCCTTTTCTGAATTAAGGGTCAGAATCTCAGGGACATCAAGGTACAGGTTAACTGCAGAATGCATGTTTGTAACGACCCTTTGTTTTTCCACTGCCTTGTCAATATACAAATGGTGAAAATAGTTGTTCATCATGGCCGATCCGCAGATGATACTGATGATCAGCATGAGAAAAACTGCATATATCAGGGCACTCGACTTAAGCATCACCAGTTTTCTTTTCTGATTTTTTTCTTGCTTTGGCTTCTTTTTCAAGGTTTTTTATTGGCTCTTCGGGATTGACATCCTGTTTTTTCTTTTCCTGTTTCTCTTTTTTTGATTTGTCTTTTTCCTTCACGGACTTTTCCTTTTTCAGCTTTTTCTCTTCAGATTGGTTTTCGGTTTTTTCAGTATTTTCGGGTACTGTTTTTTCTTTGTTTTTTTCTTTTACTTTTTTTGGTTTTTTCACCTTTGGAAGAATTTCTTTTCCCATGTCAAATTTCCTGACTACCATCGTATCTTTAGAATAGCAATATGCCTTGCCGTCAATGAACCCGTCTTTAAAAGTATATGCCAAAACCGGCCTGCCATCCTGCGAATAGGTATTGTAAACCCCGTTTCTTCTTCCGTCTTTCCACTGTTCATAAACCAGAACTCCTCCTCTGGCATTCCATCTTTTCCATGTTCCCTGTTTGACACCGTTTTTAAAATAACCCTGTGCAATCAGGTTTTTGTTTTTGTCATATACCTTATAGTCGCCACAGAGGAGGTCTCCGGATGCACCACCCACATTTTTGCGGATATCTCCGGCGCTGAACCAATAGTACAGCACATCGTCCTGGATTTTTATATCTTCTGAATCTGATAAAACTTCTGCTTTGATGGTTGAATCGGGATAGTTGACCACCACCTGCCTTGAGTCAAGTTCCATTTCGTAATTCTGTGCCCCGGCTGATATAAAAAACAGCAAGGGCAAAATGGCTGATAACCTTTTGATCATTTTACTACTTTGTTAATGTTTTTATATTTTCTCCCATCACAATTGTTATGGAATCGGATGAGATATTTCCAACGGTAAGCCCTTCGACCATCTGGCCCTTTCTTACCAGAAACTGTTTTGAATTGACTGATAACAGACCCACCACATCACTTGATTTTTTGTTTATTACCAAGCCGCTATAAACCATTTGCGGCCATTTCAAATTTGGTATTACCTGCTCTTCCTTTTTTTCTTTTTTCTCTTTTTTGTTATCTGAGGGTTGTTTTTTTGCCCCATTGTCAGGCACTACCGGGTTCTTTATTGCTGACTGTCTTCCAAGAAAAGGGTCACGGTAATCGGCAATGATGCTGAAGGTGTCTTTTTTTATTTCATTCTTTACTACCGGGCCGACATTCTGGTCATCTGCCTGATCGTCGTCATCGCTGCTTACAATGCCGAAAATCTGGTAGAAGATGTTTCCCCATACAACCAGGACCAGCGGTATCAATAGATAAAGCAGTTTCTTATTTTTCACTTTTACTCCTCATAAATGAATTTACTTATCGCATAGGCACTTTTATTGCCTGCCCTGTCGATGGATATGACCTTCCACCAGTAATCACCTGCGGTGGTCATGACATGATCAATGCTTGTGGCGGTGGTGGCGTATTTCACTGATGTTGTAAACAGTGAATCGGGCGAAATATAAATGCTGTCGGTGATGGTTGTTCCCGAATCAGCTACACGGCTCCACTGAAATACTATTTTCGAATCGGTCAGTGTTGTGTCATTGACGGTTTCATTGTACCCCGGAAAAACCAAACTGGGATTTTCCGGATTTTGAGTGTCCAGACTGACTACCCATGGAGTGGCAATGGATGATGAAGTGCTGTTATAAGCCCTTACCCCCCAGTGAAAATCTCCGTCATCAATTCCGGTTACTGAAAATGTGGTTCCATAAATCACCTCGGGAACGATTACCGGACTCCCATCCCAGTCGGGGGTCTTTATCTCAAGCATGTAATATTCTGCGCCGGGAAGCGCATACCATTGAAAAACCAGCGTGTCCTCATTGGTGGCCGTATTGTTTGACGGGGAGCGGAGCACCACCATCTGCTCAGTCAGGTCATTGGTCTGCTCAATGACCAAAGAATAAATAAAATAATCGGTGGTTGTTGATCCGTTATACGCCCTGATGGACCATTCAAAGGAATCAGGAAACAAAGTGTAATTGAATTTTGTTCCGGTGATGTTGGTATCAACAATCAGTCTTTCGATGTTATCAAAAGAAGGCGAAACGATGGTCAGGTTGTACCCGCGTGCATCTTCAACCGGCTCCCACCAAAAGGTATGGGAAAGTATGCTTGTTGACAATCCGTTTGTCGGGGCAATCACAACAACTGTTTCTTCAGAAAGGTCATCCTCAAACACTTCATCACAGCCGATGCAAATCATTGATACAACTGAAAGCACCATCATAATATGAAAAAATTCTTTTATTCTCATGACCGGTTCATTTTAATGTTTTGATAATATATTACAGCACTCAGGTACAGTCTCTTTGACCGAAAATCTTCGTTGGTCAGGAATTTTACTGAAACAACTTTCCCTATCTCAAAATCATTTTCCAGACCATAAACAAGTTTTAAAAGCTTGATAAAATCACCTTCAACAATTATGGTATTGGTCTCGATAAGATAATCCTGCTGGCTGAAACAGTGGGTCTGCGGAAACTCCTTTAACACAAGGCCATTTGTTTTGCAATAACTGCTGACTTTTTCAAGCAACATATCCTGAAAATCAACCTCCTTTGACTGATTGGACCCAATGCGGGTTTCAATTTCTGATATCCGGTTTTTTATCTCCGCAATTTTTTGAGGGGCATTTTCGGCCAAGGTCAGTTGCTGCTCCATGAGGTTACATTCAGAGCGCAAGGCAAGAGTTTTTTTGATGGATGCCTGCCACGAAATAAGCAACAGCAGCGCAAACCCGATGATCAGGTATCTGAACTTTTTCTTGTATGTGAGCGACTTGAACAATTTCTATTTTATTTGTATTTCTATTTCAAATTCACCGGGATCGGCATTTTTCTCCTGCTTGTAATTGATCACCCTCACATCCTTTACCCACGGCTCTTTGTTTATCGTTTTGATCCAACTGTTAAGAATGGTGCTTTCATTTGTAAGTCCTGCAACCCTTACCTGATTGTTTGTGAATTCAGGTTGCTCGTTGTTCTTTAGCTTTTTCTGCAAAGGCTCCAGATCACATTTTGTCAGTCTAATTGACTCAGGCAATGTGCAGGCCAGACGGTCTGCGTAATAAGAAAGTTTTGAAGATTGAAGAAAGCCACTGCGCCCGATAAAATCTTCTTTTGATTTCAACACCCCTTCGACGGTTTCCAGTTCGTAAATCAAATCCTCGTTTATTGCAAGCTGATCCATTAAATCAGCTGATTTTTTGCTGTACTGCTGATACAATACAAGATTGCCCATCAAAACAACAAAAACCAATAAAAGCAGCGAAGCCCCTATAATGTTAAACATCCTCTTAAAAAGAAATTCCTCCCTTTGATCATCCACCCCCGGTATCTCGATACTTATCTCTGCCTGCTCAACAAAAAATGAAAAAGCACCGGCAAAGGCAATTATATCATCCTCCGACAAAAGTTCACTGCCCAAACGGTATCTGCCTGTTCCCTGGTTTGATTTGATGTCAATTTCCTTTATCAGGCCGTTTTCCATTCTGTAACCACCCAGTTTCCCATTGATGTTTTCGTATTTTTCATCCAGCAATGAAGCAACGTGGTTGATTAAAAACGGACCAAAAATCACCTTGATCACAAACCGTTTTTCTTTTTTAAAACGATCCAGTATTTCATCAACTGTGGCTCTGCGGGCCAGAGTCAGAAATATTTCGTTCTCCTTTATCGCTGTTTTCTGAATGTAAAAATCTATAGGCTTTGCATTGGGCAAGACACGGCTAACTATCTCCATTTCAGATGTGAGGTTTTCTGTGTTCAGCTTACGGTTTACAATCCCCTTGCCCTCGATGACCAGAACCACCGGAATACCCTTTGGCAAAAGTCCCAGCAGCCCGTCAAAGGTCTCAACATCCATTTCCCTTTTGACAATCTGAACTTCAGAACCTTTTTTACGCAGCAGAACCACGGAGTATGAAAATCCCCCGTCAGGCCCCATGCAGAGGTGTACCCCTGCGCATTGCGCTCCCTTAAAGGTATTCTGATATGTTGATGTTTTTGCCAATTAGTATATCACTGTTGGTTTAATAAAAATGGTAAGCTTGCTTGAGGATTTTCCTCTTGTCCGACTTGAAAAAAACCACCTGATAACAGGTATCCTGGACAAAAAGGGTACACCGCTTCCCGACTCATCCGTCTTTTTGTCTTCCAACCCGCCAAGCAGGATCACTTCTTCGTTTTTTACCCTGATCAGCGATTTAAAATCACGTGTATACTGCCCCGGTGGCGCCCCGTCAACACTCGATGACCTCCCGGTAAAATCAGACTGCGTTACCTGAATTTCGAGGGTGATGTACTCATCAGCCGAAACAATGGGCTTGATGGTAACCGAAAAATCTGCTGTTACCGATTCGAATGATTTTGACTGAACGGTTTGCGAAGTAAGGGTCCCGCTGACACTGATATTTTCCTTTACGTAGTAATCTGTCTGTGTCAGTTTAATGGATGCTTCATGACCGTTCAGGGTGGAAAGTTTTGGAGTTGACCGGAGTTTTATGATCTGGTTTGTTTCCAGAGCTTTCAGGTTCATGTAAAACTCAGGTGTCACCTGTCCCAGATTTAGAGAACCAAAGCCTGTAAAACTGTTTAAAAGGTTGTTGATGCTCTTTGAATCAAAACTGTAATTGACCCCGGGCCATATTTGTTTGTTGTTGCTGGGGTTTTCTCCGAGCCCGGCTTCAACACCCGTTGAAAATGAAAAGCTTTTCTTTACATCAACAATCATGACCTCTATTAAAATCACCGGAACGACTTTGTCAATCTGACGGACAAACTCCTCTATCTCCTGTATCTTGCTCATGGGGCCGTTTACAAGTAAACTGTTCAGGTCAATAAACTCCTTTATTTCTATGTTTTGCTTCAGCTCTGCTGGTATAATGTCCAGCAGCTTTTCAACCGTGCGGTACTGAAGCTCAATGACCTTAAATGCCCGCATTTCAGGTATTTTGTTCTGGCCGATCATATAAACATTTCCAAGCTTTTTGAAAGTCTGGTCTGTTCCGTTCAGCAGAAAATAAAGCATGTCATCAAAACTGATCCCATTTGCACGAAGGGTCACATTTTTATCTACTTCATTGAGGAATGTGAAATTGGTATTTAACTCCTGACAGGCGGCTTTGATAATTTCACTCACAGGTGATTCAACCGCATCAATATTGATGCTGTCCATGTTAAATACCTTGAGGTTCAAAAATTCCTGATTGCTGTTGTTCTGTGAGCCAGACCGTGAAGATGAGCTTCTGTTAGAACCCGATTGTTTTCCACCTGTTTCAACGATTTCCTTGGTGTCAAGAACATAAAAATCACCGTTTTTTACAAAGGTCAGATCGTTGGCAAAAGCCAGCTTGTCAAGCAGCTTTTCCACACTGGCCTTTTCAATATATCCCGAAACCAGATTATTTTGAATGGCCGATCCAAGAACAATATTTTTGCCTGTCAGCTTTGTGATTTCTTTGGTAACCCTTGCCAGGGAGTCATTGGCCAGATCAATAGACAACTGGTCCGTTTCTTTTGTATAATCAATAAGCAGTTTTTTAGATTTGTATTCGGGCTTTTTCTCAGGCGGGGCAATAAATTTTGAAATGGAAATAATATTCCCGATAAGGTTCACATCCAAATCATATTCTTTGCTTAAAAAAACAACCATGTCCTTAACCGTGACATCCGAAAAATTGTTGATCACACTGATATCAAGAGACGGGTCCACATTGATGTTCAATCCCGCATTGTTGGCCACAGCCCGGATAAACTCCTGAATGGAAACCCGGCTTACCGAAATGTTTACTTTTTCGTTCAAAGCCGGAGTGGTCAGTGACAATTGCTCAATATCCGTTTTCAGCTTTTCAAACCTGTCCTGTGCCTTAACGGCCAGAACAGGCAGAAAAAACAGAAGTATGATGATTATTTTTAGCTTTTTCACTCTGTTTAAATATTATTGATTAAAATTGGATATATCTCTTTGATGGTTGTCTGACCGTTACGAAAAAGTTCAAAAGCACTGTCTGACAAACTTTTTATATTGCTGTCTTTCATATATTGCCTGATGTCAAGCTCTTTGTTTTTGATCTTTTCTGACAGGAAATAATTGATCGGTATTACTTCGTAAACTGCTTTCCTTCCCTTATAACCTGTGTAAAAGCATGATTCACAACCAATGGATTCATAATGTTTTTCAATTTTTTCAGGAGCAGAAAAATTCTTTGGGAAAATCCGCTCATCAAAAGGCATTTCACGTTTGCACTCAGGGCACAGTATCCTCACCAACCTTTGGGCAACGCTCAGGTTCATGGTTTCTGCAATCAAAAACAGGGGCACATCCATGTCGGCCAGTCTTGAAATGGTCCCCCATGCCGAATTGGTATGTATGGTCGAAAGTACCAGGTGACCTGTCAATGCCGCCCTGATGGCCATTTGTGCGGTCTCGTTGTCACGGATCTCGCCCAGCATGATGATGTCAGGGTCCTGACGCAGGAAAGTGCGCAGTGCACGCGCAAAAGTCAGTCCGATGTTTTCTTTGAGCTGTACCTGATTGATCCCGTCAAGTGTATATTCAATGGGATCTTCAATGGTAAGGATATTTGACTTGTGATCGTTTAATATTTTTAATGTAGCATATAATGTGGTGGTTTTTCCCGAACCCGTAGGCCCGCTTATCAAAACAATTCCGTGAGGTTTGGAAATTCCTTCAATATAGGTTTCCAACTGAGGTTTGTCAAAACCCAGAACATTGATGTCAATCATGGTGGCGTCCTTGCTCAGAAGTCTCATCACCACTTTTTCACCATGAAGAGTGGGAAGCACCGAAACACGGATATCAAATTTTGTATCCAGTGACTGAAAAAATATCCTTCCGTCCTGAGGCAGGCGCTTTTCAGCAATATCAATATCCGCCTTGATCTTTATCTTGTTGATCAAAACCGGATAATCTTCCTTGCTGAGCATGTATTTTTCCATGAGCTTGCCATCAATCCGGAACCTTACGCGGCAAGTCTCATCATAAGCTTCCACATGGATGTCTGAACATTCCAGATAGTTGGCTTCTTCAATTAACTTATAAAGAAAATCATCATTGGTCTGCCCACCGTTTTCGACCACCGTTTTCCGGTTGTTACGGCGGTAATATTTTCCAAGAGTCCGAAGGATCAATCCCGGATCTTCGGGCAGCAAAGAAATATCCATCCCGTAAAGGACTTCCAGTTCGTCTTTTACTCCAGGTTGATTTTTGGTGCTGTCTATATAAAATTCCAGTTTCCCATTACTGCCCGACTTGGGAATAATAAAATAATGCCATGCCTGACCAGTGGTAACCAGTTGCTGTGTTTCGGTGTCTATTTCTATATGTTCTTTTTCGAATATCAATAGACAATGGAATTTAGATTGAATGATTTATTAAATGTTTCTGCAACAATTACCATTATTAATAATCCTGACATGATACCTGCAAGCGGAATGGTAATTTCCTTATCCTTTTTCATAACCATCCTTAATGCATACCATAAGATTGCCGAAAGCAAGGCAATAACAATAAAAAGAATAAATCCGAAGGGACTGAAAGCAGCTGCAAGAACAATAAAAAACAACACATCTCCCAAACCCAGATAATTTGTGATTTGTGCCCTTTTGCCCCAGTTTTTTAAAATGAAATACAGAAAAACCCCGGCCAGTTGAATCAGGATAATCAATAGATTGGTAAAAAAGAAAACGGTTCCTGTTGTCAATCCGTTTGATAAATAATTATCTGCAATATACAGCCCAAGCAGAGCCGGAAAAATATACCAGCTTACTGCCCTAAACCTGAAATCCTGGAAAGTGATGACAAAAAGCAGAATAATTGATATGATTTTCAGTTCAGACATCAGTCCTTGGTTACTTCCTTTAGATTATTATCCTGATCAATTTCCCATACATTGAATGCTCCGTCACCATCAAAATCAACCACTGCCGTAGCGCGTGCCTTGAAACTTGTGGTGCCTGCCTCAACGATTTCTACACGGTAATTGGCAGACCCGCCTTCGGTTGTCAGTTTCTCATGCTCATAGTCTATTTCTTCAAGACTGTTGGAGTATTTTGAATGTTCATAGAAATAGTTCTTTTCTAAGGTCTGGACATGCTTAAGCTGAAGTTTGGCCTCAGTCCCTTTTGCTTTTGTAACAACAGGAGAAAGTATCGGAATGGCAAGTCCGATGAGGATCCCGATAATTACCAGCACCAGCAGCAATTCGATCAGTGAATAGGCCGGTATCTTTTTATTTAAAAACGATTTTTTCATTGTTATACTTTTGTGAATTGATCCATGAAACTTTTTTTCTTTCTTGCAGAAATAGACAGAACCGTTCCGTCAACCAGGGAAATGGAGTTTTTATCCCCGCTGTTGACAATGGCTATATAGTCTAGATTGACAAGAAAGGACTTATGAATTCTGAAAAATCCCAGAGGCACCAGTTCTGCTTCCAGTTCATACAGGCCTTTTGCAGAAGGGATTGAGTGCCCGTTTCGAAATACCAGGGATGAGCCCCTGCCATTGGATTCACAATACACAAGGTCAGAAAGGTTTGTAAGCTTAAACCCGTCGTTACTGGGGATGGCAATTTTGCGCTTTTCTTTAACTGTAGTGGCAATCATAAAATTACTGATTTATTCTCAAAAGAATATTCCTGCGAAGAAGCAATATATTTTCACAAGAATATTATATTCGTCAAAGATAAATATTATTTTATATAAACAAACAATATTCACGATAAATGTTATTTTTTTTATGTTTATCGTCATTAATAAATGATAACCGTATTTATTGTAATCACTAATTTTATCCGTAAGTCGAATAAATATGAGTGTTCGTAAAAAAAAACAATAATTGAACAAAAACGGGGTTATCTTTGTTATGTCAATAAGCAAAAACAAGTACGAAAAAACCCATAAGAGACATTGTAATAAGATGAAAGATAAAACAACCGGTTCTGCCTTGCATGAAAAGCTGAAAGACTTAAGGAGGCATAAAAAGATCAGTCAAAGTATGTTGGCTGAAAAAATTGGTGTATCCCAGTCCAATTACAATAAAATTGAGAACGGGCTTGCAGAGATCAGTGTCAACAGGTTTTTCAAGGTACTGGAAATTCTGGAGGTGTCTATTGAAGATTTTTTTGGGATACAGATGATAAACGAGCAAAATGAAAACTGTCAGACAATGATCCGGCTTTATACTCAAATGATTGCCCGTGACCAGGAACTGATTTCCCAGCTCAGGGAAAACGCATTATTATATAAAGAAAGAAGCGAAGAACTCCAGAAAGAGCTGTCAGAAATTAAAAAAAACGCTCTCCAGAAGAAGAAAAAATAACCTGAAAATTTTGTCCGGAATAAAATATTCGTCAAAAAGTTCAATTTTACTGTCTACTTTTTGCACTTTTTTGTATCCTATATGTGATGATACACAAATGCATAAACAATTATAAGTATTTATACCCATATAATATTTTATTGTACAATGAAATATTTATGAATTTTTTTTGTTTATTTTGTATAAAACATTCGAAGTTAGCACTGTCAGAAAATAAATAAATATTTTTTTGTCATACTGTTTAAATATTATTATTAAATTGAGATGAAAAAAGAGAGAAACGGAAAAGATCAACAAAAAGGGGTTGAAAACCTTTTTGAAACAAATGTGCAAAAAACAAAAAACGGTTACCAGATGGAATTTTTTGTTAATTGCGGAACCATAAAAAGGCCCATCGGACTTCCATTGCAACTCAAAACAGAACAAGAAGTGGTCCAAAAAAAGGAACTCTTCAAAACCATTCTGAAAGAGGATTTTAAGATCTGTAACGAATGCTTGGGCTTTGGCAATGTTACAGAATTAAAAAAGTTTGTTGTAGATAAATCTCATCCGGAAAGCTGCACATGTCCAAGGTGCAAGGGGATGGGGATCAGGATAAGAAAATGAGAAAAATACTTATTAATCAAGTTTAATCGCTGAATTCGAAACTCAGCTAATTGTCAGCAAGAAAACCCCAACTTCTGCGTTATGCTCGCCCCAAAAATGCTCATTCGCTGGCTAGCGAACTCCGCTTTTGGGGCTTCACAACCGTAGCGAAGCGGAGCTCACGAACGAAGAGAGTAACCCTTGAATTTGGGCTTTTCTCCTCTGACACTTTAGTTTTCTTGCAAGCCTAATTAATAATGGATTATTTTTATTCGTTCTCCATTTTTTCATGTTTTGGCTCTTCCTCTCCTGAATTTGATGCCTTACCAATAATATTTGGAACAAACCTCTCTGAAAAACCTGCAATGAAGCACCAGAAAATCAATCGCGCTATATCCTGTAATGATGCAGGATAGGTATTCGAAAACAAATTGATGAAGTATCTGGAATCAATGCCTTTTGTCGGTTCATGGGGAATTTCAAATTTCGGAAATAAATTACCGTCAACAATATTTGCCAGAAAAATAACATATAATATCAGTGCGAAAACACCACTAAAAATAGGCACAAACAATAAGGTTATCCATGAATTGGCAATGGTGTCGAGTTCGCTGTTTGGTATTTTTTGCACACGTTGCTGCAAACTAAGTGCTCCCCCAATTGTCCCGGCAAAGAAACAAACAAGTGAAATAAAAAAGAATTTCCCTGAAAGCAACGGAACCATAAACGTGATGCCGAAAAGCCCAAGGTTGATCAATATCATTATTATCAACTTTTTCTTGATCCGGATGATGTTAAATTGTCGATCTGTCATATCTGTTGTTTTTTGAATAAGATGCAGAAGATGTAAAAAAGTGACGTTTTTTTAACAAAATTTCTTATTGCTAATCATGGATTCCCTTTCCAATAAAGCACTTTGAGCTTTTGTGTTATAAAACACGATTTTATGACCGTCACTTTTTACATGTAACTGTATCATATATTATATGGAGAAAGCCCAAAATCCAAAAAAAGAGTAGGCAATCCTAAACCAGTAAAAACATGACCAAAAACCCAGCAAACGAGAAACAGAACAAACTTTCTGACCTGATTGAAATTATCAGGGGTTACAAAGACCTTGACTTAAGTAAAAAGGAGGATTATAAGCAGAAATTCAACAAAGTATGGCCGGTGGCAAAAAAGACCATCGAATTTGCCAGAGATATGAAAATTACAGGGGAAAAATTTGATAAGGTTGCAACCGAAGTTATTTCTCTTGGTGAAAGAATGTATAAAGGGACCGCCAGTGAGGAAGACCGGACGGAATTAAGTGCTAAATTCCATAAAACCTGGAAGAAAATCAAGCTTGCTCTGAAAGGGCTTAAATTCATTTCTGATCCCGAAAAAGACAAAGTAATTGACAAGATTATTGAGATTGGTGACTGGATGTTTGGATTCTAAATTGAAAAAACATGAGTGCAGATAAAAAAATTGAAAAGAAATTCAAAAGGAAGTATGGGATCGACCTGCTTCCTTATGCCCATGAAGGGTTTGACCTTGGTGAAATCGTTGAATACGACGGGTTTTTACGGCGGACTCTTGATTTTGAGAACGTATCAATTATCAAATTCCTGCGGCTTCAGAAGGATGTTGAAGACGGTCTGATTCATCAACTCCAATCGGTAAAGTTTCAGAAATCGGAGTTTGCAAATATTGAACTGGACAGCAGTTTCGGAATAAACATAGAAGGAGAGGTCCCGAATTTTGCCAGCAAAATTGGTCTGGGGCTGGGGTTCCAGAGCTTCATGAAAATCAGCATCTCAGAGGTCAGGAGCAAAGTCCTGGAAGATAATTTGAAATTCAATGTGCGCCAATTGGTCAAAGACTTCAAAAGAAAAGACAAAAATTACTTTAAGGAAGACTTGAAAGGCAAATATTACCTTGATGCGCTATATTATGCCAAAAATGTTGCCATTGAGCTGAAAAATTCCTCAAAGGAAAGTATCGAAGCCACCCTGACCAAACTCAAAATCGCCGATGCAAAGATTTCCGTCGACAGCAAAAACCACTGCACCGTGAGCTTTGATGGAGAGTTTGAGGTGCCGTTTGCTGCGAGGATTAAGAGTTTGAGGGATTTGATGGATTGAAACAAAAAAATATAACTGAGATTTTTAAACATATATATTACATTAAAAAAATCTCAGAATATTTTTTATATTTGATATACCATTTGTCAGTCATAATTAAACAAAATCGTTCGGAATTGTGACTGACGGTGGCTTTGCTGTGGGTTGTTGGTGGGGTTTTTGAGTAGTAAATTGAGTCCTTTTATGCCAATATTGGATAAGTATTTTTGGTCATTATGCTGCTTTGAATATTTTAGTAATTACTGGATCTTTTTTAATGAGAGAAAAACTAGGGCTAAGAAAAGTTTTTTATTAAATTTGAATGGTTATTAGACAAACTGTAGTTGTGTTTCATGCTGAGAACGACACGCCAACGCAAATTTGGCACATTTGCAAGCCCCAACACACAAGCGATGCTTTGGCTTGCAAAAGAGTCAAATTTTTGCCGACACACGATTAAAGTGTACATTTATAGTTAAATGACTAATAATAATTGATTTGAATAGACAGAATATTACATCAGCAGATGATAAATCCATAGGATTTGATTATCAATTTTACTATTTCTTCTATGCCTTACTAGATTTGAGACATGGAGAGAAAATTGGAATTGAAGTAAAAGATGATGTACATATTGATTTTGCTGATGGTTCTACTATACTAATACAGGCAAAACATACTTTACAGCAAAAAAAGGATGGAAACTCAATAAATTTAACAGCTAGAGATAAAGACCTTTGGAAAACTTTATCAAATTGGACAAAACTAATACTTGAACAAGATAACCCTGTTCATTTTTTAAAAAAGACCTCGTTTCAACTTATTAGTAATAAGGGGATATCTGGAAACCCTCTACTACAACAAATTGAGAAGTTAAGAGATGATGAAATTAAATGTAAGGATTTTAAAGAGTATTTAAAGGATTTAGCAATTAATACAACGGACTCTGATATAATTGAGTACATCAATGATGTAATTGGGTTAAATACAGGATTATTAAAGGAGTTTTCAAAGCAAATTGACTTTAACTTAAATCAAGATAATTTAATTGATAAAATTAAGGCCAGATTATTTGAGAAGATTATTATTAAAGAGCGTGTAGAAGACGTTTATAAATCTCTTCATTCGGAGTTAAGAGATAACAACTATCTTACAATTAAGATGGGAGATAAAGTTGAAATATCTTTTGAAGATTTCATAAAGAAATTCAAAAGTTGCTTTAAAGTAGGCACAACTACAAAATTACCGATTAGAGAATTTAATTTGTATATCCCAGATTATCCAGAGAAACAAAATTTTATTAAGCAATTAATTGACATTAAAGATATTGCTGCGGATGAAAAGGATTTGATTATTGAGTATACAACTCAAATGCTTCAATTATATAATAATTTGAAATCTTGGGAAGAAAGTGGCGATTTATTACCTTCTGATAGAAAGAAATTCAACAAAGAAACTATTCTAATTTGGAAAAATTCATTTAGAGCTAAACATCGAAAAATTAAACAATTTCTGGATGAGGGAACTTTGATGAACTCAATAGAAAACGAAATAAAAGATGCAGCTGTTAGCATTTTGGATGAAATGAGAAGACAAATACTCTGCATAGACGAAACAGCTTTAACCACAGAATTGAGTAATGGGCAGTTTTATTTACTAACAGAAGAAAAGATAATTGGTTGGCACTATGATTGGGAAAATAAATATAAATAATGCAGCAGACAGGATACATATACAATAATGAAGCAATTTCCAGTGTGGCTTTGGGATATTTTTTAAAAAGATACGGGACAATCTCAATCATCAAATTGATGCTTGTTTTACCTTTTGCATTGCATGGCCCTACTGTTAGAAAATTGCGTAACAAATCAAATAAAAGGAGTCTAGAAGAATTTATTCTTAAAAATTCAGAATGCTTAATAAACTTTAATGCTCGTTATTTTGACTATCTTCCTTTATCCATTAATAGCGTTACTATTCTAAAGGAGATGGATGTTTTACATATCCGAGGTGAAAAAATTTATTACAATCAATATTCATCATTCGCACCAGAAAAGTACAATAACATAGGTAATCGAGCTAAAAATATTTTTCCTGCTTTAGATGTTTTAATTGAATTAATGCAAGAACAGGATGTAAATTCCTTTTACCTAAAACTAAAAGTAGCTTTATGAATTTTACAGTAAAAAATGTTATTCTTTGGTTTCGGAATGAATCTGAACCAAGGAAATTTGAATTCTTACCAAATAAGGTTAATGTAATTACCGGTGCTAGTGGAACAGGTAAATCTAGTTTTCTTTCAATAATTGATTATTGTTTATTATCGTCAAGAGCAAATATTGCAGAGAAGATAATTAATGAGAATGTGTCTTGGTATGGTCTTGATTTTAAAATCAATAATAAGGATTTCGTAATTGCAAGAAAACATCCAACTAATAATATTTGTGCAAAAGAAGTTTATTTTTCTTCTAATGGTATTATTCCCGATAAACCTCAAGAGAATAACGATATAAAATCAATTAAATCAGCAATTGAAAATGAGTTTGGAATCGATGAGAATTTAAAAATTCCTTTTGGTGGTAAACATATATCTGCTGGCTCAAAAATATCCTATCGCTATTTTCTTTTATTTAATACTCTATCAGAGGATACAATAGCTCATACAAATACTTTCTTTGATTATCACCTTTATGATAGAGAAAAATATATCGAAGCGATGACAAGAATTTTCTTTCTTGCAATAGGCGTAGATGATGTTGGAAATGTATTGGCAAAAGAAAGAATTGATAATCTTGAAAAGGAACTTCTAAAAATTGAAAAGAAAAAGAAAACTCTTGATAAAGACGAAAGATTATTTCAAACTGAAATATTAAACCTATTAAAAAGAGCACAAGAATATGACCTGATTGAAAGAAAACTATTTACAATTGACGAAGGATATCAGCGTCTATTGCAATTAATAAATCATTTTAGGACAGCGAGTTATTCAAATAATATGCATAAAGTTGATGAACTCAATAAGCAAAAAAGGATTTTTTGGAGGAAAATTAGAAGTTTAGAACGATTTAATTCAGAATATGATGAATATAAAAATAATCTAAAAAATGATTATGATAGCTTAAGGCCTATTGAATATTTAAAGGAGAATTTTAACGAACTAATTCCAACTGTTGAGTTGCAAACCTTTTTAAAAACTTTGGAAAATTCATTATATAAAGTCAAAAAGGAAATTTCAACAAAGAAAGCTCTTTCCTCAAACATAAAAACTGAAATTGCAAACTTAAAAACAAATTTATCTGTAATAGACCAAGAGTTGTCCAAGCTTCCAACAAGTACAAAAGATTATACAGATGAAGCTCAGAAATTTATTTTTATAGGTGAATTAAAATCTCAACTAGAATTCTATCAAGATAAATGGAATATTGAAGAAGAATTTACAAATACTTCTGATTTGGAAGAACAAATAAAAGAATTGAAAGCAATAATTAGTGATACAGAGGAAAAAAGACGAATAGTAATTAAAAATCTGGAAGATGTTATTCAGAAATATTTTGATTCTTCTAATTCTATGGGAGTCTATACTGATTATAAAGTTTATTTAGATGTAAAAGAAAAGAGTTTGAAGTTAGTAAAACCTAATGACATGCATGCTCAATCAATTATCGGCAGCAAATCAAATTATATGTTTTTACATCTTTTCCTATTTTTAGGCTTACATGAGTTTTTTATTAATTTGGAACACAGCTATGTGCCTCAATTTTTAATCTTAGACCAACCTAGCCAACCTTATTATGAAGGTTCAAAAGCGATTGTGGATTCTGAAGAAATTAAGATTGATGATGATAAAGCAAAACTTCAAGATGCATTTAAACTGCTAAATGATTTTATTACCAATATCAATGGATCCTGTAAGTCAGAATTTCAGATGATATTACTTGAACATGCACCTGAAAAATATTGGACAGAGGCAAATTTAAGAAACTTTCATCTTGTAGAGGAATTTAGAAATGGTAATGCCTTAATTCCAGAAAGAGCAATTAATAATAACTAAGCTTCGCATCCATACACATTTCCAAGTCGCTCAAAAAGCCAACCCACAACCTTAACTTGTCAAAGAGTATGGCTGCCCCAACACACAGCTAGACTGCGGATAATAAAGCACGAAAACACAACCCACAATATAAATAATAAGGCTTTTTTCGTAATATTTGAGCTTATGAATAAGAAAGACACCAACAACAAAAATGAAACTATAATCCCTGCAAGTCCTTACTATTCATATAGTCAACGTTAGCAATAGTTTAAAAACATCACACAATGATATGAATATCAACAACAAAATAAAAGAGCTAATCCATGACCATACTTGGAATTATGGATTCTGGGATGACGAATATATGGGTTTCTTCAATTCTAATGCTGGTTCAGATGAAAGACAAAAGCAATCAATCGAATTGATTGAAAAAATAATGACAACTCATGGTAAAGAGGATTTATATAAATATTTAAGTGAGTTGGCTAGAATTGAAAATGGAATTCGAGAACTTGAGCCTTGGGTTCGAGACCATGTTTCACACTCTTTTCTTTGTTATCTGCTAGGGATTTTTATAAATGAATATTTCCTAAATGATAATTTCAAAATTCATATAGACAATTTTCAATGGAAGCTTGCTGGTCTCTTTCATGATATGGGCTATCCCATTGAAATTGCACAAAATCTCATGGCTGAGTATAATAACAAAATCAATGAAATAGGTCTAAAACTTGGATTTACCCAAAATGTTGATCCTCTATTTAAAGTTTCATACGAAGATCTACCAATATTAACACATGGAAACAATAGTCTAGAATTGATTCAAAATCAATTATCAAATTGGAGATTGCATATTAATGTAGAACAAGAATACACAACAAGACTTAAAAATGGTAAAGTTTGTCATGGAATAGTTAGTTCCTTATTGCTTTTGAAAACCCTGGATATGATGTATGAAGCAAATAATCCTCAAAGAGGATATAAGGATACATATCACAATAGGTCAAATATCAATTGGAATCAGAAAAATTTTGAAACTCACATAGTTCAAGCATGTTCAGCGATTTTCATTCACAACTTACCAGTAGAAGCATTTAATGGAGTTAGGATAAATCCAATTAATGCTCCATTGGCATTTACATTAAAATTGGCTGATACTTTACAGGATTGGGAAAGACCGTCAAAGAAATATCCCAATGGTTTTTCATCAGATCTATTCGATCTAATTTACAAAAGCAATTCAATCAAAATTGTTACCACATTAGAAGAAAGGGCTATCAAAATAAACAATGAGTTGGCTGACTTTTTAATTGCAGATAATATAAGTGTTGAAAAAATATAAAAAACTATTTCTAATCGAGTAGGCTGCCGATAGGCAAAAGCCTACTTGAGAGACTCACACCTTGAATGCTAATTTACCATCTTCAATCTGTGCGGAATTATCAATATCATTGGCTTTGACAAGTTCAGAGGCATTCTGGATCTGCTTATTTGCCTTTTTAAAGCCTTTTTGAATGATTTAAGAGCGGTCATTCGCGTTTGCAGGGGATATTTAAGCTTAAATAAAATAATCCCTCTAAACCCGTTTTATAAAAAACCATGGCTAAGAAAAGTTTTTTCTTAAATTTGAATGGCTAATAGACAAACTGACGTTATGCACCATTTTAAAAAGACAACCATATGGCAAGAAAAGGAATAAACAAAGCAATAGACAGTCAATTTCAATTGTTTGAAAACAAAAGACTTTTAAGTGACACAGAATACTCTAGGAGTAGGACTTGTATTTTTATCAGTCACAAAAAGGAAGACATGGCAAAAGCAAGAGAAGTAGCAAACTATATTATTGACTGCGGTGTCGATATTTTCTTTGATGAGAACGACCCGATACTTTCAAATCCAGAAATCAATAACGACCCTGTTAAGGTAACAAATGCAATAAACAGAGCTCTTACAAGAAGTACACACATGATATGCGTTGTTTCCAACAAAACAAAAGAATCTTGGTGGGTTCCCTATGAGATTGGTTATGTTTCAAACAAGCCACCATTTACTTCGCAGAATATTGGTATTTTGCTGGTTAACGATGTGATAAAATTACCAGACTACTTGTTCTTAGCCAAAAAAATAGAAACTGTTCAGGAACTTGACGGCTTTGTAAAATCAGCATCAAACACACCTACACTTTTGCTTGAAAGAGTAAAAACATTTAGTGAAATTCAGAATCATCGCATGAAATCAGTTTTAAAATGAATACATTCAGACATAAGGTTTTTGTGAGTTATCATCACACTAATGACCAATATTACAGAAATGCATTTGAAAATTTGTTTGTAAACATCTATGATATAATGGTTTCAAATTCTGTTCAAATTGGAGAAATCAGCCCCCTACTCAATACAGAAACAGTTCGACAAAAAATTAGAGACGAATATTTGAGAGATTCAACAGTTACAGTTGTTTTAATTGGCACACAAACATGGCAAAGAAAGCATATTGACTGGGAAATTGGTTCAAGCATCAGAAATACAATAATGAATCCTCGTTCGGGTTTACTAGGAATATTTCTTCCAACTTATCCTTTAACTCAAGACAACAAGTTTAATCCATATACAATCCCACCACGACTCTACAAAAACTGGGGAAAAGGGTATGCTAAACTTTATAATTGGAGTACTAACCCTCAATTAGTTCAATCATGGATACACGAAGCATTTCAAAATAGGAATAAGATTTTGCCTGACAATTCCTTTCCATCATTTTCAAACAATAGAGTAGGAGACCGTTGGTATGAATGAAATAAATATAGTTGATTTTCACTACAATTTAGAGAATGGTACAATTTCTCTTGACTTAAATATTTGGATATTATTAGTTGCCATACTTTTATTTTTACTTATTCGCTATCTAATTAAAATGTTATTAAAGAGCAACAAGGTTCATCATGAAATAGTGCCGGTGAAGTTGATGTATAAGTTTGGTGGGACCGAAGTAGAATATTCAATAAATAGAAATTATCAAAATATTGAAATTGCACATAGAATATATGTTGAAATAGTAACAAGAAAAGCTGCTCTTGAATTAGATACAGAAAATGATGTGATTGTTGAAGTTTATAACTCATGGTACACTTTATTTCAAACCACTAGAGAAGAACTAAAGAAACTTTCTGGCGATATGTTGTTAAATAATGCTGTATCAAAAGACTTAATACAACTTCTTACTGATATTTTAAATAAAGGATTACGCCCCCACTTGACTGAACACCAAGCAAGATTTAGAAAGTGGTATAATTATGAAATTGCAAAAGAAGACAATAAACTTCTAACACCACAACAGATACAAAAAAACTATGATAACTATTTTAATTTGATACAATCAATGAAAACAGTAAACGAATTATTAATGGAATATGCAGTGCGGCTTGACGAAATAATATATGGGAAAAAGAAAAACGGTGCATAACAAAGTGTAAATGCCATAAGGGTTTCAGAGGCATACGAAGGTCGGAAGTCCGCTTTAACTTTTCGTGTAACTTGACAGGAAATCTCCCGCAATCCCTTACGGCACTTACACTCGACCGTTAGTGGCAGCTAAGAAAAGCATCTACATAAATTGAAAACTAATAGATATGGATTTTAGATTACCGATACCAAAAAATTGGCAAGATTTTGAGAGCATTTGTCACCAACTTTGGAGAGAAATATGGAATGACCCTAATGCTGAAAAGAATGGTCGACAAGGCCAAGCACAAAATGGTGTTGATATATTTGGCTCACCAATTTACAGTGAAAAGCTTCATGGTGTGCAATGTAAAGATAAAGATTCTGCTTTAGGTTCGAAATTAGAAGAGGCTGAGTTGCATAAGGAATGTAATAATGCAATAGGGTTTAAGCCAAAAATCGCTTCATTTACTTTAGCAACAACTTCTCCAAGAGATGGTGCTTTACAGAAAACAGCGAGAGAGCTTACTGAAAATAGTAAATACCCATTTTCTGTGCAGGTTTGGTCGTGGGATGATATTCAAGCAGAAATAGCTTATAGACCTTTAATCCTAAATAATTATTATTCTAGCATTATCTTGCCGATTGAAGAACAAATGAAAATAAATATGAATAGGTATTCCCCTAAGGAACAGTTTCAAGCTTACTTTTTAAGACCTTTAGTTAATAACATAGTTTCAAAAAACTTAAAGGATGCATTGATAACACTTGCATACGAATTAAGTGATAATGCATACAGGTATGGGAAGTCAACAAATTTTAGCATTGTTGTAGAGGGGGGGAAAATAATATTCAAGGATAATGGTCTTGCTTTTAATGCTCTTACAGATTTAAATCCTGATAAAGCTTGCCCTGAAAGTAATATAGGGTCATTTGTGTTAGATAGTTTTCTCAAGAAATATAACGGAATAATTGAAGCACACTATAGTAGGGAAAAAGAGGAAGGGAAAGATATTAATATGCTTGAATTTGACATTGTCGGTGACATTGCTCCTCTTGAAAAGAAAGATTTTATTGAGATATATGTAAACCTAAATGATGCAGCAGGCAGATATTCTGCAAGAGTTCAAGCAGAATCTGTTAAGATTTCTCCAGAAATTAAAGACGTAATTTTGATTATTACTTATTCAGTTGCAATGAGTTTTTCAATGGAATTTATAAGGATCATCCTTAAAAAACTTAATGAAGAGCAAAAATTAATAATTTCAGTGCCAAGAGATAATATGTTTAATGATATTGAAAAATGGTTTAATGACAAAAGACTAATTGTAAAAATTAGATAAAGCACAGCAGGTAATCGAGAAGACGTCCCCATAAAATGTAGTAATTATTAAGTACTGAATAGATATATTGATACGGAATAAAATCGAATAAATAATGATTGAAACAATCTCAATAAAAAAAATAGCAACATTTGACGATACTGGAATTCAAATTGATAATTTGAAGAAAGTAAATTTTTTTTATGGAGCTAATGGTAGTGGCAAAACCACAATTTCGAATTTCTTACAAAATCCATTGGAAGCGAAATATATAAACTGTCATGTAAATTGGAAAAATGGGCAATCAATCAAAACTTTAGTTTACAATAGGGAATTTCGTGAAAAGAATTTTGGAAAAGGTAAAATTGAAGGAGTTTTTACTCTTGGTGAAGCAACAAAAGATGATAAAAAAATAATTGAGGAAAAAACTGAATTACTTAAACAAATAAAAACCGATGGAGAAAAAATCAGAGTTTCTCTAAACACTCAAATTCAAAATAAAGAAATATTAGAATCCGATTTCAAGGAATTTGCTTGGGCTAAGATTTATAAGAAATACCAAAATGTTTTTAAAGAAGCTTTTACGGGTTCAATGAAATCTGGCGATCTATTTAAAACAAGACTTCACCATGAGTTTGCTAACAATAAAGAAACCTTGCAAATCATTGATGAATTAAAGGAAAAAGCTACAACCATATTCGGAGAAGCACCTCAAAATATTAATCCGATAAACATAATCAACTTTGAACGGATTTTTGAAATTGAAAACAATGTGATTTGGAAAAAAATAATTGTCGGTAAAGCCGACGTGGATATTGCTAAGCTCATTCAAAAACTCTATATTAATGATTGGGTAAGTCAAGGACGTGCATTTATTCAAGACGACAGTATATGTCCATTTTGCCAACAGCCAACCATTACAGAGAACTTTAAAACTCAACTTGAAAATTTCTTTGACGAAACCTACCTGAAAGATATAAATTCTTTAAAATCATTAAAACAAGAATATTACACTTTAATTCAAAATGCAATCAACGAATTAAACGGTATTGAAGCAATTCAGAAAGATTTTAAGAACTCGAAATTGAATATTGACAAATTTTCCTTTTATCTCAAAACCTTGGTAAGTCAAAATACCTCCAATACAGAATACCTTAATAATAAACTCAAAGAACCAAGCAGAAGCATAGAACTGGTTTCACAAAAAGAACAATTTAATTTTTTAACTGATTTAATCAAAAAAGCTAATGTGGACATTAAGAAACACAATGATATTGTTGCAGATTTTACCAATCAACGGAATAAACTGATAAATGCAATTTGGAAATTTTTAATAGAGGAATTTAGACCCGAAATTGAAAAATTCATTTCTACAAAAAAAGGAATTGAGACTGGAATTGCGGCAATAGAGTTGCAATTAAAAGCGAAACTTAAGGAATATCAAGATTTAAACCTTGAAATAAATAAATTAAGCAAAAACGTTACAAGCATTAAACCCACTATTGATGAGATAAATAGGGTTTTAAAAAACTATGGGTTTAACAATTTCGAAATAGTTCCAGCTACAGAAGAAGGCTATTATAAAATTCAAAGAGAAGATGGAAGTATTGCAGAATCAACTCTTAGTGAAGGCGAAATAACATTTATTACATTTCTGTATTTTTTACAACATGCTAAAGGTGGCTCATCAGAGGATAATGTAAATGAAGAGCGAATACTTGTTATTGATGATCCAATTTCAAGTTTAGATAGTAATGTATTGTTCATCGTCAGCACTTTGATAAAAGAAATTTTAAAAGAAGTAAAGCTCAATAAAGGCAATATTAAACAAGTGATTTTATTAACCCATAATGTGTATTTCCATAAAGAAGTTTCTTATGAAGGGCTAAATAGAAAAGGTGAAAAACCATTGTTTTGGATATTACGCAGAAACAATAAATTATCAACTATTCAGCCTTACCTTGACCAAAATCCAATTCAATCTTCATATGACTTGCTTTGGCGAGATATAAAAGAATGGGAAAGGAATTCAGGCACTACGATACAGAATACAATGAGAAGAATTCTTGAAAATTTCTTTAGTATTTTAGGAAATAAACGAGATGATTATTTAATCGGTAAATTTGAAACTCAAGAAGAAAGAGAAATTTGCAGGTCGCTATTAAGTTGGATAAATGAAGGTTCTCATACATTACCTGATGACTTGTATATTGAAGCACCCGATGGAACGATAGTAAAATATTTAAAAGTATTTGAAGGTATTTTCAAGCATACTGAGAATATTGGACATTACAATTTGATGATGGGTATAAGTGAGATTGCTGAATAATAATAAATTATAAATGACACAAAGAAAAACGGCTAGTCATTATCACGCGGCAACCTTATGACGACAGTGCTAACTTGAATGAAAAGTAAAAAAACAACAGGAAATTATGTTTGAAGCAATCACAATAAAATCAAAAGAGACATCGGGACTTAAAATTGACATTGGCTTTCTTGCAGAGTGTTTGCTATTCTATCGTTCAGTAAACCTACTTTCTGACAAAAACACTTTGCCAGAACTTTTAGAATTATGTGGTATTGATGAAGTGAGAGAACTAATAAAACGAGGACGACTAAATCTATACATCAGAGAAGATATTTTAGGAACTTCTGCTTTCCCTAATAACGGTGGCGAACTTTACGACTTGCAAACATGGTCAAGTGCATCAAAAACACAGGAGATAATTCTAAATGAAAGTTTTAATAAACTGACAGGTTCTGCTGACCAATCAAAAGTTTTGACAAACAAATTTCTTGGGTTGACAAAACCGTTCAAATATAACAAAGGAATTTTAGACGAAATCAAAGAGGACTTGAACGATAAAGCCTATTTGGCAAAAGCTATTGCATCAACAATAAAATTTTGGAATCCCGACATTTCACTAACTTTCAAAGAAATCAATGCGGCATACTATCAGGCTGAAGATTTTGGCCCTTTCAAAGCACATAAGTTTGAAACCAATATTGATTTTAGGAAGTATCAAAATGTTTCTGCATCAGGTATTATTTTGAATATTGCGGAAGCAAGAGGTGACATTCATATAGCTTCGCATTTTAATTCTGAAATTGCTGACAAACCAATTTACAGCTCTCTCATCCAGGATAGATTCAACTCAATTTTTGACAAGTTTGAGAAAAGCGAAAAAGGAATTGCAGGATTTCAAGAAATCATATTACCCGACTACAAACCAATCGGTGCGACTTTAAGAAACAAGGAGAAGCCTTTTAGGGACTTTATTGAAATTTTAGACAAGGCGGATAAGTTCAGAGAGTGGCTTGACAAAGTAAGTGACGACAAAAATATTATCGCAGAATATCACAAAGCTATAACAACAGATACATGGGCTGACAAACTTCCTACAAAGGGCATTCGCTTTGCGGTTTTCACGACAGCTGGAATTGTGCTTGACGCTTTAATCACAGGTGGTATTGGAACAATTGCAGGAGTTGCATTAGGAGCAGGCAACACCTTTGTTGTTGACAAGCTGATTAAAGGTTGGAAACCGAATCAGTTTATAGACGATGAATTGAAAGAGTTCCTTCCCGAAAAATAAGAGGAAAAAAGCAGAGTAGATGAATAATCAAACTAACCATCTTCGGACGAACATAAAGGCCGCCGCAAACAAACGTTGGGTATAATTTAGAATTGAGATAAAAATTTACTAAATTGATTGATTATGAAAAAAGTTTTTCTTTGTCATTCTAGTTCGGATAAAGATATAGTACGAAAATTAAGCTCAGACTTAGAAAGAAATGGAATTCAAACATGGCTCGATGAAAACGAGATTAAAGTTGGAGATTCTTTAATTGATAAAATAGAGGCAGCTTTAAAAACTGTTGACAAAGCAATCGTTGTTATTTCAAAAACATCTATTGAAAAGCCTTGGGTAAGAAGAGAAATAATAGCTCTTTTTAATTTGGAAATTGATAAGAGAGAAAATCTTATTTTGCCAATTATTCTCGAAAAAGATGTAGAAATTCCATTGTTTATTAGGGATAAAAGATATGCCGATTTCTCAAAAGATTATTATATCGGTTTAAAAGATTTACTTTCTTCAATCTTACATAATACTTCGGAAAAAGAAAATGCTTTTGAAGTCATTGAATCAATAACATATTTAAAGTTTGAAAACGAGACTGGCTCTAAAGCTTTATCAAGGAAAAGTCAAAAGATTAAAGTTAGTGCAGACAAAATAGATAAATATATTGTCGCTGGATTTGCTGATGGCAAAATTGAAAACTTCTTTATTGAACCTGGTAAAATAATCAGAACTTGGAAAGAAACAGGTATTAATTACTATGAAGTTCAATTAAAAAGACCATATAAAAAAGGAGAAATTATTGACAGAGTTTTTGGTGGTACCTTTATTAATTCATTCTTGGAAAATGAAGAATATTGGGAAGAAAGACAATATTATATTTCAAATAATTTTACTATAGAAATTGATTTTCTTGTTAATAAGCAACCATATTATACCGAAGGGATTGAAAGATTAGGTGTTAAACAGTCTAAATTTGAACTTTCATCAAAGGATAAAATCGGCGATTACGTCAGGATGAAATGGGAAATTGAAAATCCAAAGCTTTTTCATAATTATACAGTTCGATGGAAATGGTAAAACTACCCTCAATAATTAACGAGGAACAAGACCAACATGAAGTTGTGTCGCTCTAAAAGAAATTTAAACCTTGAACCCAACAAAAACAAATCTAAGCGCCCTTAACGAAAAGCAAAGGGAGGCAGTTATCAGCGATGATAAGCGCATTTTGGTTTTAGCTGGAGCCGGCTCAGGAAAGACTAAGACACTCCTGCAAAAACTTATTTATCTGATCGAGGAAAAGGGTGCCAGCCCCTCGAACATACTTGCGACCATAGCAATTAATTTGATGCCGGGCAAAAAATTAGATAAACTATCCAACTGAAGTAAAATAATATTCCGAATAGTATATATCCGTATTTATCCGAATTAATTCGGATAAATACGGATATATACTTTTTAAAAGGTAATATTAATGGCCCGGTAATGTGATTATTAAACAAATGAAGGTTGAGTGGATAGGGTTTTTCGGAATATTTTCAATTATTATCTCCAGAATACATCTCATCCTCTTTCGATTTTTTCAAATCCAAATAAATCGCATAACTAATTATTAAAATGATAGCTATAAACAAAATCAGGAGAAAATAATTACTTTTTCTTTCTTGATTCGAAACAAACCCATAATATTCTTCAGTTTTTGAAGTGTCGAGTCCGATAAATTCTTCCATATCTATATTATTTTTATATACATTTTATTTTCATGTACTCTATACGAATATTGACAGACTGTATACCATTCCTCATTATTTTCTTTGTTTTTTATTGGATTAATCGGTGCATCAAACAAAAATCCGCTTTGTCGTATTAATGATAAATTAATAATCACAGTTCCCTGATCACTCTCATTATGTTTTTTATAAAATGAATCAAGGATTATTGCATTTTTTTTATATGCAGCCATTTGCTTTTTAACAAGTTCGTTTTTTTCTCTGGCTAAATCATTGTTATATTTTTTTTTGCACGAAGGATGATAAATTTGATTCCTCCTTCCCTCAAATCCCTTTTTACAGACGGGACATGTATGCGAATATGCGTTTTTTTCAGGAATAAATTTTCCGTCAGTAGATTCCTGATTAAACTTCAATTGATTAAAAAAATCTGATAATCCCTCCATTTAAACACCCTTTCTTTTTCTTTGATAATTTTTTACATCTTCATTCAATTCCAGAACGGTTTTTTTTCTGCTGTCATTTATCCATTCTGTCAATTCCTTTTTAAGAAAAACCAGTTTCCGGTTGATTTTAAAATGAGGAATCCTATTTTCTGATACATATTTATATATTGTATGTTTGCTGTATTTGGTTAATTCAACAGCACCAAAAACATCCAGATACTCGTCATCAATTTTTTCCTGAGGATTTAAGCGGGAACGGGTTTCAGTCATTATTTTTTCAATGGCTTTATTTAAATATATTTCAAACATTTCTCCCAACCCCTTCGTCAGTTGATCCACAGCGTTCGAAATATATTCTTTGTACGTTTCCATTTTCACCCAAATTAGCTTTTGTAAAATTACAGTCGCTAAACACGAAAACAAAAACAATTCGTATTTTTTATGTTCCGAACAAATTTTAACAAATTGAAAAATAGTATTTTAAAATTAAAAAACTCAAGAAATGTTTACGCGTCATATTATGAAATATTAATCTGTAATATCGCGGATAGAGGTCTTATATCCCACCATGAAAACCATTTTAAGATTAAAAACAAGTGTCAAATATTTATTATGCAGATAAACAGTGCTTTTGCGAATGGGGATTTTTCGTTAAAAGTGTAAACCGTAGTGTAAACCAGCCCAAAACAAAAAAGCCTCACATTTCTGTAAGGCTTGATTTTACTGGGGTGGGAACTGGCGGATTCGAACCGTCGACCCCCTGCTTGTAAGGCAGGTGCTCTGAACCAGCTGAGCTAAGCTCCCTTTTTTAAGAACGTCCCTTTCTATTTGGGAGTGCAAATATATAAGGGTTTTTTTAATCTGCAAAATAAAAATTGAAAAAAACTCTTTTTCTATCAACTCTACCACATCACCGTCACAGCTCCCGAATACTCATGCATGATTCCATTATTATGCCTGAACATCACCAGCCAGGTATAAACGCCAGTTTCACTCAGCTTTCTGCTTCCCTGAACCTTTCCGTCCCATCCCGACAAGGAGGGCTCATTAATATCATATTCATTGGTCTCGTATATCAGCTCTCCCCATCTGTCGTATATCAACATAGTGAACGTCGACGGATCAATACCATTGCCGGTTACAAAAAATTTGTCGTTCAACTGGTCTCCGTTGGGGGTAAAAGCATCCGGAGCAAAAAAGGTGTATTCATCGGTAATCTCAATAAGCTGGTAAACGGTATCTGTACAGCCATGAATGGTGCTCACAACCAATTCCACATTATATAACCCGATATCATCAAAATGATGCATTGGACTGGCTGCCGTTGAGGAGTCTCCATCCCGAAAATCCCAGTAAAAATAATCACCAAACGCTGAATAATTGCCAAAATAAACATCTGCATTCACAAAACTGGTTATCTGTGGATCGGGAAAGAAATTGGCTGTGGGCTGCTGATATATGGTGATGAGATCTTCGAATACTATGGTGTTGGAACAACCTTTGGTTGAGGTAACGGCCAGACTAACATCAAAAACACCGGCTTCCTCAAAATTATACGTCGGATCCGAAGAGTTTGAAAACCCATGGTTGGGATCGTTAAACGACCATGTATAACTGCTGTATGGTGAGCCGGTTTCCGGATTAGCTGAAAAGCTTATTTCGGCTGGCGGACATGAGGCGCTAATATCCGACTGAATGGTAAATTGAGGAATGGGATTGACCGTCACAGCAATGGTCTGCTCAACTTCCTGACCACATAAATCCTGTGCAGTAAATGTATAAGTGTTTCCTGTTGCTGGACTTACCGTGTATGGAAGCGCAACAATATTTTCATCATGGAAAACGTAATACGGCGCTCCCGGTCCACCTGTGATATTCCCATTGAAAGAAACTGTTTCTCCTTCGCAAATTTCATTTTCAGAAACAAAAAGATTGAAACTCAGCTCGGGATGCGTTTCAACAGAAACCTGATCTGTAGCCGAACAGCCGGTGGCGTCAACGATGGTTACAAAATAGGTTGCATCTGAATCAACGTCAAGTCCTATCGAAGCAGAAGTGCCTCCTGTGCTCCAGATATAGCTGATCGGCAATGTACCCATGGAAACTGATGCTGTTAGAATTACACTTTCTCCTTTGCATACAAGGCGGTCGCTTCCCAAATCAAGATAGATGTCTCCGATATTTACAGTTACATTATCGGTTCCTGTACAGCCATTCAGGTCGGTAACAGTTACGTAAAAGGTTGTAGTCGACGATGGTGAAACTGTGATGGTGGCGGTAGGATCCCCCGTGTTCCATAAATAGAAATTTCCTCCTGATGCTGTCAGGTTGATGCTTGCTCCATTACAGGCTGATTGATCTGGTCCGGCACTGACAACAGGAAGCGGATTGGCGGTGATTGAAATATTATCTGTTCCGGTGCACCCGTTCGCATCCGTAACCGTAACAGAATAAATGCCGCTTGTTGTAACCGTAATGGATTGTGTTACCTGTGAGGTACTCCAGATATAAGAAGTAAACAAACCTGCATTTATGATTGCCGAGCTCCCTGCGCAAAACTCCGGGTTTCCGGTAATAACGGGAACCGGATTTGTAAGTTCTGTTACAATAATGTTATTAGTCCCGGTGCATCCATTGGCGTCTGCCACAGTTACGGAATAATTTCCGGATGATAATTCTGAAACAGACTGTGTCATGTCTGTAGTTGACCAGAGATAAGCGGCAAATCCTGCCCCCGCATCAAGTGTTGTTGTGGTTCCCGGGCAAATTTGTGTGTCGCCTGTAATAACCGGAGAAGGATTTGAAAATACATTGACAGTAACCGAAGCATTGCCGGTACAACCATTTGCATCTGAAACGGTAACCGAATAAGTTCCGGCAACAACAACATCTATGGTTTGTGACACGTCAGTGGTTGACCAGTAATATAAGGCATAGCCCGAACCGGCATTTAAAGTGGTGGTGTTACCCGGACAGATATTCAATGTGCCGGATATTGATGGAGAAAGTCCGGTATTTTGAGTAACTGTCACCAAATCAGTTCCTGTACAACCGTTGATATCTGTAACTGTCACAGAATAATTTCCTCCGGTTGTTAAAGTGATGGTTTGCGTTGTTCCCGAGGGACTCCATGCGTAAGTGCTGAAAGATCCGGCATCAAGCGTGGTGTTAGATCCTGTGCAGAAGTCCAAAATGCCCGTAATGTCAGGAGAGGGATTGCTGTTTACAATGATATCTATGGTTGAGGTGTTGGTGCAGCCATTAGCATCGGTTCCTGTAACGTTGTATTCTGTTGTGCCCATAGCAGGCAAAAATGCTGTTCCGTTGGTGACACCTCCATCCCAGATATATGTGGCCGCGCCGCCACCGGAGAGGATTACCTGTTGCCCTTCGCAAAGCGGATTTTCATTTGCGTTTGCTGTAACAGATGGAAGGGCAAAAATTTCAATGGGAATGGTTGTGGTCAGACTGAATCCTCCCATATCAATCACTTCTAAAGTTACATTGTAAATTCCTGAAACAGTGTAGGTGTGACTTGGGTTTTGAAGTGTTGAAGTTGAACCATCGCCAAAATTCCAGTTCCATGTCGTGATGGCTGTGGTGCTCTGACTCTGATCGGTAAACGAAACCGTTTCATTAACACAGGCATCTGATGCAGTAATAAAATCGGCCATAATGTCAAAACAAACAGTCTGGATGTTCCAGCAGCCCCCTGTTGAAGAGCTGAATCCCCAAAAAACATGGGTATTCCCGCCAAAAATATTGGTTACAATATCTCCTGTATAAGTTAATGAGAGCACTCCGTCAAAATATACCTGAGCGGTGCCGCCCGGAGTCCAGACAAACCTGAAAGTATGATCAGCTCCGTCTTCCACATTGTAGGGAAACCCCACTGCTGATGTGTGCGGCATAAGTTCATTGGCGGTCCCGTGCAGGGGATCACCGTTCTGATGAATCGAAATATGATCGCCAAGCGGATCGGTGGGATTCGCTGAATAGGTATCCATAAGCACACCAAATGACGGCACAATCCACTCAAAACCAACACCGGCGCCTGTACTGGAAATGCCTGTTCCGTTTGGCTGCAGAATAAAGGAAATGCCATCGGCACCGCACAGCGGATCGGGATAGTTATCAGCGTCATTATTGCCAAAGTTCAGGGTTACAGAAATATCAAAAGGTTGCGTGAGATCAATGGTGTTCTGGTTCCACACAGCCCCCGACTGGCCTGTTGTAGTGGTCAGGTTGTAACACAGTCCGCCGGCATCAGTTGCCGCTCCTGCGATATCAAACTGTTGGGAATATGAAAACCCAATGGAAAGACCAAAGAGTAATCCGAAAAATAATTGTTTCATGACAATGTTGCTTTTTGCAATGATAGACGCTAAATTACAGATTAGTTGCCGTTTCCGGAATGCAGTTTGTTTATTATAAAAGCAGTTTGTCATTTTTATGCAAACACATATTCAAGCCGCATGACATTTTATGGATATTGTATGCGTTTTATCAATTTACAGACGCAGGGTGATTCTGTATATTGCTTTGCATAGCCTTGATTATCATTATTCATGAATATTTTTATTTCCCTCAAAAACTTATATTACATTTGTATTATTGATATAATAATGACAGGGTACCTAAAAAATAGTGATATTGACCGAACCAAATGGGATTTGTGCATTGCACAATCTCCGGCCGAAACCATCTATCCCTATGCATGGTATTTGGATATAGTTTCTCCAAGTTGGGATGCGCTGGTACTGGGAGATTATGTGGCTGTTTTTCCCCTCACACAACGAAAAAAAGCCGGAATCAATTACCTCATACAGCCCTCTGCCTGCCAGCAATTGGGAATGTTCGAAAAATTTTCAGAAACAATATCTGTAAACAGGTTTCTAAGCGAAATTCCTGAAAAATTTAAATACACGGACATCAAATTAAACATCTCAAATATTCCTGAACCAAACGGATTCGCAATAAAAGAAAATCATACATATGAGATGTTCCTGGGTAAAAAATATGAGGAAATATCCGCAAAATATTCCGACAACGTAAAAAGAAATATTAAAAAAGCCCATTCCGGAAATCTTGAAATCAGAGAAAACATTGATCCACGCCTGGTAATTAATCTTTACCGGAGCAATCAGGGTGTAAAATTAAACCATCCGAACACCGAATATAAAACACTTGAAAAGGTAATAAAAGAATGCGATGCCCGCAAAAAAGCAGTGGTTAAAGGGGTGTTTACATCTGCCGGAGATTTGTGTGCCGGAGCATTTTTTGTGACCAGCCACCTTAAAACGATTTTTCTTTTTTCATCCACAAACAGTGAGGCAAGGTCAAACGGCGCCATGCACCTTCTTATCGATTCGCATATAAAAACCAACGCAGGAAAACCACTTGTGCTCGATTTTGAGGGATCCAATGAGCCCGGACTGGCACGGTTTTATTCAAGTTTCGGATCAGAAAAAAAAGTCTATTATTCGGTAAAGAAAAATAGCCTTCCCCGATTACTGAGAATTTTAAAGAAATAGTTTGTTTATGTTCACAATACTAAAACCCCGGTCTAAAAACTTCCTTTTTGACATAAATTATTATCTTTATCCCAATAAAATCATGTTTATATGAAACTGAAAACCATTTTTCTCTCTCTGCTTATCTTAACGGCTTTTTGCAGCCAATCCCAGAAAATCGAATCGCTCATCAAGTCCTCGGGAAATTACGACGGACATGGAGCTGTGGTGATTTTCGACAGTACTTATGTTGATATGGAAGTATCAGGACTGAGCCACGTAAAAAACAGGGTTCTTTACAAGATCCTGACTCCCGAAGGTGCCAAACATTTTAATGTGATCAAATTTGATTACGATCCCCTATCGGCTTATGTGGAACTCAAATCTGCAAAAATTTACCGGAACGACGGCACGGTTGAAGAACTTGACGTGAAAAAAGCCATGGACTATCCCGCTCCGGCCCGCATGATATACTGGGGCGCCCGTCAGCTTATGATTGAGACCGGACGACTGGAACCGGGTGATGCTGTCGAGGTCAACGTTTACAGGAAGGGATTTACCTATGCCCTGCTGAAAGCCGATGACGACGACAAATATATTCCGCCAATGAAAGGTCATTTTTACGATATCGTCAGATTTTTTGGTGATTACCCCATAAAACTGAAATATTATGAAGTGCTGATCCCCAACGGAAAAACAGTGCTCTATAAGTTCTATAATGGCAGTGTGGATTCGCTTATTAATTTCAAAGGTGAGAAAATGAAATATGCGTTTTCAAAAAAGGAAATGATGCCCGTGCACGGCGAACCCAGATCTGTTGGTCCGGACGACATGGCCCCCAAACTGCTGATATCCACCAGTCCGAACTGGGAAGCTAAATCAACCTGGTTTTACGGAGTAAATGAAGATTACGGAAGTTTTGATAATTATCCCGAAATGGATAAAAAAGTTAAGGAGATTCTTGTTGGAGCCAAAGACGAACTCGATTCCATTTCCCGTCTGACCCACTGGGTGGCCGATAACATGAGATATTCAGGAATTTCCATGGGCGAGGGCGAGGGATTTACCCTTCACAATGCCAAAATGAACTTCACCGATCGCTGCGGTGTTTGCAAAGACAAAGCATCCCTGCTTATTGCCATGCTCAGGGCAGCCGGATTTGAATCATACGCCGCCATGACTATGGCCGGCACACGCATCGACCGCATTCCGGCTGACCAGTTCAACCACAGCGTAACCGTTGTGAGAAGAAGAAACGGCGAATACCAATTGCTCGATCCCACCTGGGTACCTTTTGTACGGGAATTATGGTCGAGCCGTGAACAGCAACAAAATTATCTGATGGGTTTGCCCGAAGGCGCCGACCTGATGGAAACACCCATTTCGCCGCCCGAAAATCATTATCTGAGATTTACAGGAAAATCTGAAATAATGGCCAATGGAACCCTTAATGGTGAGTTTGTTGTTGACGCCGAAGGACAGTCCGATGCTTCAGTAAGAAGTCTGTTTACCCGAAATTTCAAGGAAAGATGGCCCAAAGTTATTGAAGAAGAATTACTGGCCATAAACCCGCTGGCAAAAATCGAAAAGGTTGAGTATCCTGAGGATCCTTATAACCATCAGGCCGGACCAATTCAGATCAAGGTCAGGTATTCTATTCCCGATTACGCTTTGGTTACCGAAGAAGAAATTATTTTTGTCCCGTTGTTGGCACAAAATGTTTTTTCGGCACAATGGAACCTCAGTTTTGATACTTCAATGAAAGAGAGGAAATACGAATTCAAATCAAGCTGCAGCCAGCAGGTTGAGATAAAGGAAACCATTACGCTTCCTGCATTTAAAGAAAAGGTATATGTTCCCGAAACCGAAGCGGTGAGCGGAACCGGAGCCGATTATGAAGGAGGATATACAGTGAACGGAAAGGTCATTGAATTTTCTGAAAAAGCATCCTATAAAAAGAGAGTTTACCAGCCGGCAGATTGGGAATCATTCAGAAATGCCGTGGCAGCACAGAAAAAACTTGCCGGTGAAAAAATCATTTTAAAAATCAAGTAAAAAAGAAGCCATGAAAAAGCTACAATATATTATATTATCCCTGTTGTCAATAGTTATTTTCTCATGCGGTTCAGATGACGAAAAAACCAATAATGACAACACCGACAATTATCCCGATGCCGATGCGGTTTACATCAGCATGAAAAAAGAATACACCCTCAACAATGATGGCAGTATTGATTTCAGATACTCACACAGGTTAAAATACATCACGTTTTTGTCGTTTAACAGATTTTACGGAGAAACATTCGTGGTGTACAATCCAAAAGTTCAGAAACTGAAAATCAACAAATGTTTAACCACCATGGCCGACGGCAAGCAAGTGGAAACACCAAAAAACGCCTTTAACGAGGTGTTGCCCGAATTTGCAACCAATTTCCCGTTTTACAACCATTTCAGGGAGATGGTCATCACCCATACAGCCCTTGAAAAAGGGGCTATTGTGGATCTGGAATATGAAATCAATTCGGATAAAAAATTTATGCCTGTTTTTATGGGCCTAGATCGCATTACACAGGGTTCACCGGTAAAGGAAATGACATACGTTGTGAAAGTTCCCGAAAACCAGGAACTGAATTATAAACTGGTCAATTCGGATATTAAACCTGCAGTAAGCGAGTCAGACGGATACAAAGTATATACCTGGACATTCAAAGATGTTAAGCCATCGCAAAAAGACCTTTATGAAGGTGGAAAAGGCATTGTTTTAAGTTTTGGAGCCCGCGAAATGAGCGTGGCCATTAATAATCTGAAAGCCGAGCCCGGATATATAAACCGACTTGATGGAAAAATCGCCGCAAAAGTTGAAGAATTCGTCAAAGGAGGAAAAAAAGACATTCCGCTTGCCCTTGAAATACAGAATTTTGTAAGCACACAGTTTAACCAGTATCATATACCCGCCGAGCATATGATCAACAATATGCGAACAGCAGAGGAGGTTTGGAAAAGCAATGGCGGAACAACACTTGAACTGGCCATTCTGTTAAAAGATATGCTTATCTGGGCCGGATTTGATGCTTCCGTTGAAGGGATTTGTGAAAATGAATTTTTTGACCACAAAGTCGGAAACCTCCTGATTTTTAATGAATATGTGGTAAAAATCAAAACACCCGAAGAGATCTTTTATTTGAGTCCGTTATATTCCAACCGCGCCGACTATGAATTTGATCTGGAAGCAGGATTTGTTCCCATTGAGAATTACGGCAATCAGGAAATTGTTGACAAAGTATTGCCCGGCAATGCCATCATTATAAGCGGAAACATTAAACTCACCGGCACAAAACTCACCGGCAAGCTTACCGGATTGTTCGAAGGACTGTGTCATCCGTATTATGCTTTGTTGAAGGATGAAAATTCGGCGAGCACTTTGTTTTCGTTAAGTTCAAAAGCCACGCTCACCGAGAATAAAAAGCCCTTTTCAAAAGTTGATTTTGAAATTTTGAGTGACGGTTTTGCCAAAGAGCAGAGTGGTTATTTCTTTATTAATTTTCCCATGGCAACAGGAGGAGTTGACAGTTGGTACATGACCCGTCTGGGTTTGGAAAGAACCGGCGATCTTGTATTGCCCAAAACGATCATTGAAAAATATGATTATGAAATTGAATTGCCCGAAGGCATGAAAACCATTGTTACGGGCGTTGATGAAAAAATTGAAAACAAAGCAGGAAAAGTAAAAATAACCATCTCGGAAAAAGACGGGAAACTGAAGCTTGTAAGAGAAATCGAATTGACAAAACCCGTAATTAAGCCATCAGAATACAAAGACTTTAAAAAACTGATGGCTTTGTGGAACAATAAAAAATATCGGGAGATTGTGCTGAAGAAGTAGTGGGGGTTGGGTTGTAAATGAGTTTTAGCAAATAGGAGAATAACCTACAATCTATCAATGACATTATGATAAAACGAATAATGTTTCTTCTTATAGTATTCAACTTTTTGACAAATTGCAATCCGAGTGCTCCAGACAAACTTCCTGGAGTTCCAGAGGAAGCGTTTTGGGCAGGAAAAGGCACTGTAGGACATTGGTTTTTAATTGAAAGTATAAATAAAACGGCGATGACCGTTCATTTTAAAATATACAACGACAAAACTGGTATGCTTGTGTCTGATAAAATATTTAAATTGCATTGCTATTTATGTGAAGATAAAATTGACTTGTACAAATTAGAAGACGAAATCAGTTATTACGATGAAATTAAGTACAATAATGAAAATTACATAATGCTTAAAACAAAGGACGCTGATGGGAAAAATGCCCATTTAAAATAGAATGTTTGCCCATTATTGAAATATAGAATAAATTTAAAAATTAACCAGAATTCCTATGTGTAAAAACTCAATGATGTGTTTTTTTATAATCTTGTTTTCTTATACATTAAATGCTCAGAATTCTAAAAACCTTTATGTTACTTTTAATAATGTAATAGACGGAGGCATTCGAGAAAAAAGATTTCTTAAAAAGAAGAATGACTTTGTTATATATGATGAAAAGGGCATTAATAAAGACTATAATGTGCTTTCATATACTCTTGAGTGGATTGCCCAAACATATTATATTGAATATGTGAAGAATTCAGAGTTAGAAGTTTACGACCGTAAAGGGGTTTTAAAAAACAATCTGGGAAATGAACTCTTTATAGTTAACATTAAGTTGATTAATAATAAACTTGGCGATACTATAAATGTAAATAATATTCACTTAAAGTTCGGAAACCGTAATAAAAATAATAAAAGGATATGCAGTACTTCAAATATTTTCTTAGCAGACAGTGAAAAACAATGGTTAAAATTAGATTATTTATTATCATCCGACGATATTCCAATTGTCGGAGATTCCCTTAAAATAGTTAGCTATATCTTCAGCTATTATGCCGGCAATGGATTTACGGAAATAAAAGTTAAATCTCATAAAATTACCAATGAAGTTAAAGATGCATTGAACTATAAGTATTTATTTCATGGTTATCCAATAAATTTTTCAGATATTATTGCAATTGATTCACAAGGGAAATACTATCAACTGCCAATGAAAAGATTTTATCTCAATAAATTAAATAATTAGAGATAATATTTGAGAAAACTATATCTATAAACACAGTTACCAAAACAGATTTTTCATCAGGCGGGCTTATGTGTAAACTTAGGGCTTTTTGCTCCGAAACCCGTCCGAATCCAAAGGCCAAGTACATTAGTGCAAATACAAAACCAACTCCAAATAGATAGTTTATAGATAAACAATAGATAATTAAGCCTCGTGTGATCGAGCAACAGGCCCCTTTTATATCTCATTTTTAAATATCATAGGGCTGCAGACCAAAATTTGAATTAAAGGGTTATTTTTGCTTAATAACTTGAATAATATGACGCAGGACACAGCAATAAAACTATTCAAGGACAGGCAAATAAGAACACTATGGGATGACGACCGGGGAAAATGGCTCTTCTCTATAGTTGACGTTGTGGGCATTTTAACTGAAAGCCCAATCCTCGTAAATACTGGAGTGTTTAAAAAAACCAGACTTAAGGCAGAGGGTAGTCAGTTGGTTACAAACTGTAGTCAACTGAAAATGCTTTCATATGAAGGAAAATACTACAAGACAAATGTGGCAGTCACCGAGCAACTCTTTCGTTTTATTAAATCTATCCCATCCCCAAAAGACGAACCTTTTATGCTTTGGTTGGCAAAAACAGGCAGAGAACTAGTTGATGAAATAGAAGACCATGAAATAGGTATTGACCGATTAATGGAAACGTACTTACGAAAAGGCTACTCAACATCATGGATTAACCAGCGACTTAAAAGCATAGAAGTACGTAAGGGACTTACCGATGAGTGGGAAAATCGGGGAATAATGAAAGGACAAGAGTTTGCAATTCTTACCGATGAAATAACACAAGCATGGAGCGGATTTACAACGAAACAATACAAGAATTTCAAAGACCTTAAGAAAGAAAATTTGCGAGACCATATGACTAACCTTGAATTAGTTCTAAACATGCTCGCAGAAGCAACAACCACGGAAATATCTAAGGAAAAGTAACCGAAAACATTTAAAGAAAGCCAGAAAATTGCAAAACAAGGTGGAAAAATCGCAGGCAATACTCGAAAAGAAATTGAAGCAAAATCTGGAAAGAAAATAGTAACAAAAGATAATGCAAAACAGCTTGTCGGAAAAAAGAATACAGAATTAGACAAATAAAAGGTCCACCCACCGCACGTTAATTTTATAAGGTCCACCGTCTGTTTGGAAAGTCCATATAAAAAACAAAGCAATCTGTGTTACTATATTTGATATAATCAACAATACTATTTGCATTGGAAAAGCATTTTTTTTGTATAAAGCATTAAGGGTTGGATACTCGGACAAAGTGGATTAATTCAGTTTGGCCAGCCCTAATTAATGCTAAACCAAACCATTTAGGCGGTCATTTTAAACAAGTTATACTGAAGCATATGAAGTTTACGTTATTCATAATAGTAATTCTCCTTTTGAATAGTTGTAACCAAAATGCTGAAAAGCGAAATGTAAGTTTAAAATATAACCTAAGAATATACTGCCAAAACGAATTAATACTTTTGGTTGATCCTTTAAATAACTGGCAAATTCCAATTGATTCAATAATATCATTTAAAGATTATTTTAGTAGAAGTCTTGTGCAAGAAAGAAAACATCCTTCTGATTTTGAACACTCATGGAACATTCTTAGTGATTCCATCGAAAAAACTAATAACCTTGATTCTGCCAGAGCCATTTATAATAAAATACACCCTCTTGTTTTTCCTTTTATTAACGTTGATTCAATAAATGTTAGTTTGGCTCAATTAATGAAAATAACTGGTTTTGGTTATTGGGGAGATGGGACTGATGTTTTGCCGATATATTTTTCAAAAAAATATTTTAAACACAGGAGTGAAATAAAAAAAACATATCTATGATTTTTATATAAATTTATTCGGGTGCAGTTTTCATTTGTCAGGTTTTCTAAACCATTTTTTTGCCGAAGGTTTGCGGTGCGGGCAACCCGGCCAGCAACAAGGTTGCCGTTTTCCTTCTGATAATTCTTCCACCATACGCTGAATATGATCTTTTCTCGTCTCCGCTTTTTTGACAATCGTAACCCAACAAATCCATTCATTGCGTTGAATAGAAGTTAACTTGTTCCAATGTTCCAAAATTTCTATATCGGCATATAATGCCTTTTTCAAATCATCGGGTACTTCGTGCAAAATGCCTTCGGCTATTACTATTTTTCCCATAGTTTCTTCGTTTACTATTTCAGTCGTTCCAAAACGCCTTTTCGTTTCACAATATTTTTATAATCCCACTGAATTTCCACTGATTTTTTAAGCCAGCGTTTCAGGTCTTTGGTGTTAATGTCTGGTATTGTATTGTAAAAAACAGAAGCGTCTTTAAATTTATCGCCTCGCACTTTCAATCCCTGTTCATCAAAACTTGCTCCACTCCAAAACATCAAGCGAATACCCGCTTTCTGCCTGCTATATCCCACAATGGGGTTGCCGTCTAAAAACCACACAGGGTGTCCATGCCAAATTTTGCTTTCCGACTTGGGCAAGCCATTGCTAATTTCCTGCAGCAACAAATTGCAAATGTTTTTGTCGGATGTTGCCTGCTTACTGTTGTAAGAAAGAATGCCCTTGTCAACATCTTTGAATTTTGCATTACTTGTGCTCATAAATCAAATCATTATGGTGGTCGGGTAATTTGAATATATCCACAACTTTCTTACTATATCTTTTCTGATTCACCATACAATATTACAAAAAAATCATGTTGATCAGTACAATCAGTTTTTTTCAGTGTTAACAAAACTGCCCACTGTTTTACTGTGAAAAGGAATGAGACACTGATGTAAATGATTTGTTTAGTCTAAGGGAGGGATGAATGGGTTTTGATCGGGCTAACGCTCCGCATGTTGGTTTTGTTTGTGTTTAAAAACTGCTTAACCATCCGCACAGGGAGAAAAGCTGATTAATTGCACTCTGCCCTTGCTGCATCTGAATATAAGGTCTGAAAGACCGATTTGTAACACCACAGGGTGAAACACAGTGCAACCTGTGGAAAAAGCATTTTTCATTTCGAATATAATTTCTTTTTATGCATAGGGTTGCATTTCATTACACCCCATGCGGTTACAATCCCAGGGCATTGCACTTGCTGACTTCTCCTCATCATTTTTTCTTCTTCAAATAATGCGAATATCCTATTTGAAACTGACTGTAACCATCTTTGCTGCCAATTGAATGGGTATAACGGTATCTGACAAACAGCTTTCCATCTGTGTTTTTATTGGGGGCATACCCGGCGAACAGTTCCATGCCACACATTTTGTTCCCTTTCCCGGTGGCTTTCTCAAAATCTTTTATTGTTGCAGTTTGCACAATATCGCTGTTTATTAATTTTTTGCACAGGAAAAACCCTTTAACTTCTAAAAAGTAATGCTCATCGGTCTGGACAACATACCTTAAGCTCGCTTTCATGCTAAAATTGTTCAATCCCTGCTCGTTAAAATATACCACACTGTCATTTCCGGAATGAGTGGAATCAACAACTCCAGTCTTTCCAAAACAGACCCCCGGGTCGATATACAAATGGCTTTTAACGAATGGTATAGCCAACAACCATAAATTAAGATCAAAACCAACATTGTATATTTCATATTGTTGAAGTGCAAGCGTGGGGATGTATGCTATATTGGCTGAATCGTAATTCATTTTGAAATACTTATTGGTTTTTTCAATTTTCGACCAGGTAAAACCGGGCTTGATGTACGATACAAAGCCATGGTGGGAACTGCCCTTCTGGTTTTTACCAAACAACAAACGATAGGAGTTCAAATACATTTCTTTTGAAAACTCTGCTTGTATCAATCCGTTGGATGAGTTGCCATCTATTCCCATGAAATCACTAAACAATGTGTATTCGAATATTTTATCCGTAGATTCTCTTTTTAATGTGCTTGTTTGCAGGGTTTTATCTTTAACAATGGTAAAGGTGGTGTCGGACGGACTGTAATCACGCCGGTTGTTTTCGATCCCGGGTCGGTAAAAAGCCATCACATCACGCAAAGCTACGGCATACTTTTCATTATTTATTTTTGCATAGAGTTTTTGCCTGTTCATGCTAAAGTCCTGTGCATTTAAAGTTGATATGCCAATCGGAAAGGCATTGCGTAAGGTAACATATTTTGGCAGGTTCTTTGTGAAATCGCTTTGCTGATATTCAAGGGGCTCAACTTGACCAAAAACAACCAAGTTCTCGATAAACGTTTTGTTTACCTCTATACTAATGGAATCTATTTTGAATTTAAGCAAATAGTCGTTGTATGCTTTATTTGTTTTGGACAGGTAGTTTAATTTACCTGATATCTCCGCTTGTTTTTTATTTACATTCGAAAGGGAACTATTTATTTTATTAAGCTCGATATTTAACTGTAACATGTACTTTTTTGATGCTTTGCGGATTTTTTCAGATAATGGATCGCAACAATCTTCATATTTCTTTTTATCTATTATTTCATCCAAAGAGGCATTAACGTTCCACATTTCAATTTTTTGGAGAAGACTTATCATTGAACTGATTATCGTATCGCTCTCGCAAGTGTATTCTTTCTTTTTTAAATCAGATTTGTGCCTGTATAGGTATGCGCCAAATTCATTTTTCTGCAATATGTTGGTTAATTTAAATATTGTGATGCTGTCAAGTATTGTCATATAGCCTGCACATCTTATTGAATCAGCCTTTAATTTATTTTGTGCTGTTTTCAATTGCAATTGTTCTTTTTCACATTTTTTCAGGTCCTTTGTGAAATTCTCATAAAAAACACCCAATATTTTTTTAAGCTCTTCCTTTTTTGCTTCTACTCCCTTTCTTTTTAGCTTATGTTTGGAGTGCGGGTTATTTGAGTCATAAATGTCATCCATGATTTTATTTTTCGATATGAAACGAAACTGGCTCAAACTATCTTTTTCATTTCTTTTGTATTTTCTTTTGGCTTGCTTTAAGTCAATAAGATATTGTTTTTCAATTTTCTCACCGCGCAACAAGAAAACAGTCGAATTTTCAAACCCTATGGTTCCGGCGGTACGCAAGCTGCCGGTATTGTCTGACAGTGATTTGAATAATGAGTATTGGTGATATATTTTAATGGCTTCGTTATCAATAATATTATTAGTATCCTTCTCAGCAAACCTTTTTATTAATACACTTTTGACCATTGTTTCGGTCCAATCAAAAATTGAATCGGTTGTGGTTGTAGTATCTATTGATATTTTAATAATAAACCCGTCGGGTTTATTGCTAACTATTATTTTATAATCCGGATTATCAAAAAGATTGGCATTGAAAGTGTTAGTTGTTTGACAATTAACAAACAGGGGTAAGAATGCTAATAAAAGCTGAATTGATTTTTTCATTTTTCATTTTTTTTATTATATATCATCAAATACTGCCACATATCCGCTATAAATAATTTCTGTATATCCGCAAATTTTAGATTATTATAATGTTTTGTAATGTTTATTTTCTTCTCCACCATTCCCCACATATATAAGATACAGTACCCCCCAAAAAGTATTCAGTAAAAACCCGGATATTTTTTCAAAACATGTTCTAAACTCCTGAATGTATTGCTATCAAAGGTCTGCGAAACAAGTGCTTTAAAACATGTTTGTCAAAAAACATAACATAGTATTTTATATATGTATTAAAATTCGGCACAATAATAAGAAATAATTATTAAACAAAAAATTATTTTATAATTATTTGTCCAGACCTTATGCTGTGCCCCTATAATTCGTTTCAGGAGATTATTTTCACTTTGATGTAATACTTTTATTTTTGACCCGGCTGATAAAATCTGAAAGATGATGGTTTTTTTCCTTCAGGATAATTAATTCCCGCCTTCAAGGTTCTTTCTCCGGCTGCCTAACCGTTTGACCAAATACCAAACCAAAAAGACTGCAGCAGCACAAATCAAAATATGTATCACTATTTTATTAAATGCATAAGGTGCTCCGAAAACCTCATAGTCGGCCGCATACAGGAACAATAATTGATTTCCCGCTGCCGAAAGTATTATAAAAAGTCCCATGAAAAGTCCCCTGACCCTGGCGGGTGAAAAATGGTAGTACCCGAGAAATATAAACGGAGTGATAAAAAGCTCTCCCAGACTAAAAAGCACCATTGGTATTAATGCATAACCATATGAAAGTTTATCGGTGATATTTGCTAAGCCATAAGCCGGAATAGAATAACCGGCAGCAACGATAATTATGCCTGTCCCGATAAAAAGAAAGATGGAATGAATCTTCTTCATCTTCACAAAAAAGTACATGAGGGCCACACCTATCAGAGAAAACAAAACAATTAAAACGGGATTATATGACTGAACAACTTCTGCAGATTGACCGTTCATTTCAATAAAATCGCGCATATAAAAAGTGAAGATCAAACCCGTCTGATGAAAGGCCGACCATAAAAATGGCACCAGCAGTGCAAGAAAAATCAACCCTGTTATTTTATCTGTCCCGTATCCTGTATTTACCGGGTTTTCTTTTATTGGAACAATATCCGGAACATCTATAATATCATCTGTTACTGCTTTTCTTTGTTTATTTCTAAATTCATCTTCTGTTTCCATTGAAACCGGCACTAAATAATACAAGGCCAAAGCCAGGAATGTAGCACAGCCACAAAACAAAAACACCGCTTCAACTCCAAATTCCTTTTTAATGTAGATTGATGCATAGGGAGCAATAAGGGCGCCAACATTAATAAACATGTAAAATATCAAATAGCCCATTGCCCCATTCTTAAAACTGTTCTTGTAAAGATCGCCCACCTGAACCTGCAGGTTCGTATAAAAGGCCCCTAAGCCAAGAACAAAAAAGACACCGGAGATAATCAAAGATATTTCACTTTCCTTTGACATCATAAAGTACAAAATGTATCCTATGGCCATGATAAGCAATCCGGCGATA
>Ga0074197_1000511_pt1 | contig 46705 bp, 38 predicted proteins | sample EPASupsiteSAE305_FD_64526 | JGI IMG/M metagenome (GOLD analysis project Ga0074197, IMG submission 64526) | Bioremediated contaminated groundwater microbial communities from EPA Superfund site, New Mexico - SAE3-05 reassembly with SPADES | ecosystem: Environmental > Aquatic > Deep subsurface >...
CGGCCATAGTGCTGCGCAACTCCCCCGAATTCATCATTTCCTATTTCGCCATGGCCAAGATAGGCGCCGTGGCCGTGCCGATCAACTACCTGGTCTCCAAGGGCGAGGAGATCTCCTATATCCTGGAGAATTCCTCCTGCAAGGGCGTGGTGACGGAGAAGGAGTTCGTGAAGAACTACATCTCGGTCAAGAAGAACCTGCCCGGGCTCAAGTTCATAATCTCCGCCGACTTCTGCGGCCTGGACGGCGTGGTGGATTTCTGGCAATACCTCAAGCACGCCCATTACCATCCGCAGACCCAGAAACCGGCCGCCGACGAGCATGACCTGGCGTCCATCCTCTACACCTCCGGCACCACCGGCCACCCCAAGGGCGTCCTCCTGACGCACCATAATATGGCCGAGAACGCCAAGTCGGCCATTTCCGTCATAGACCCCACCAAGAAGGACGTCTTCATGGCGCTGCTGCCCATGTTCCACACCTTCTCGTGGACCGGCAACGTCATAGCGCCCATCCTGATGGGCTGCAAGACCATGATAGTGAAGAGCATCACCCCGCCCAAGCCCTGGCTGCAGGCCATGGGCCGCGAGGGCGTCACCATCATGATAGCCGTGCCGCAGATCTACGGCGTGCTGGCCAAGGAGGCCCGGGGCCTCAAGAAGTTCTTCCTGAAGTTCTGGAGCCTGCGCAAGGTGCGCTTCTGCCTGTCCGGCGCGGCGCCGCTCAACAAGACCATCACGGACCACTTCCACAAGGCCTTCGGCCTGCACATCCTCGAGGGCTACGGCCTCACCGAGACCAGCCCGGTGGTCACCATCAACCCGCCCAAGGGCCGCAAGCACGGCTCGGTGGGCCGCGCCATCCCCGGCGTGAAGATCCGAATAGTGGACGAGACCGGCGCCCACCTCAAGCACGGCGAGGAGGGGGAGATCTGCGTGATGGGCCCCAACATCACCCGGGGCTACCACGGCAACGACCAGGCCACCAGGGAGCTGTTCACCCAGGACGGCTGGCTCAAGACCGGCGATATCGGCGTGCTGGATTCCGACGGGTTCCTGTTCATCCGCGACCGCAAGAAGGACATGGTCATAGTGAAGGGCCTCAAGGTCTTCCCGGCGCAGATAGAGCACACCATCTGCACGCACCCCAAGGTACTGGAGAACGCCGTGATCGGCATCCCGGACGGCAGCGGCAACGAGACCATGAAGTGTTTCGTCGTGGCCAAGCCCGACACCGTCCTGGAGAAGGCCGAGATCATGCAGTTCATTAAGGCCAATTTCGACGCCTACAAGCGCCCCCGCGACGTGGAGATAGTCAGCGCCCTGCCCAAGAACGCCCTGCAGAAGGTGCTCAAGCGCGAGCTGCTGCGCAAGGAACTGGAGAAGAGGGCCGCGGCGGCCGCTCCCGTCCACGCCCACACTCACGAGAAACCGGCGCACACGCGCCATTGACGCCGCCCGGGCGGCGGCAGTAAGGCCCCTTCGCATGAAACTCGCGGCAAGCATCCTCGGCGTTTTCCCCGAAACCTGGCTGGTAGGCGGCGCCCTGCGCGACGCCCTGCTCAAACGCCCCTTCAAGGACATAGACCTGGCCGTACCGCCTTCCGCGGATTTCTCCCGGAAGGTGGAACGCCTGGCCCGCGGCCTGGACGCGGCCTGCTTCCTGCTCGACGAGGAAACCCAGGTCTGGCGCCTCTCGGCCCGTTCCAAACCCTCCTTCCAGCTGGACATCATGCCTTTCGTGGGCGGCACCCTGGCCAGCGACCTAGCCCGCAGGGATTTCACCGTGAACGCCATAGCCTGCCGCCTCTCGCCCGGGGACGACTTCAAAGCGGACAGGAAAACAGGGGATTTCACTTTCAAGCCGGCGCGCGCCGCGCTGCAGGACCCCTTCGGGGGGATCAAAGACCTGGCGGCGAAGCGCCTTAAAGCCGTGGCCCCCGACGTTTTCACCAAGGACCCGGTGCGGCTGCTGCGCGCTTTCCGCATAGCCGCGGCGCTGGACCTGGAGATCTCTCCGGCCGCCCTGAAGGCCATAAAGAAGCACGCCGCCCTGATCAGGCGGCCCGCCCCAGAACGGGTGAGAGAAGAGCTCATGCGCCTGCTGGAAAGCCCCGAGTCCTGCCGGTGGCTCGCGCTGATGCACAAGCACGGCCTGCTAACAGCCGTCTTCCCAGACCTGGCCGCCCAGGAAGGCTGCGCCGTGAACTATTACGGCAAAGGCGGGGTCCTGAAGCATACCCTGCAGGTAGTGGAGAGGGTGGACGACCTGTTCGGCGATCTTGCCGGCTGGCTGCCCGAGGCGAAAAAACTCCTCCCGCTGCTGCCCCAGCCGCGCCTGCTCAAGCTCGCGGCGCTGCTGCACGACATCGCCAAGCCGCCCAAGGCCGCCATGATCAAAGGCCGGCTGCGCTTCTTCGGCCACGAGGAGTTCGGGGCCGGGATGGCGGAGAAGGTAATGGAAGACCTGCGCTTTCCCCGCGAAGAGATCCGCTTGGTCTCCAGGGTCATAGGCGCACACCTGCGCCCCGGCAACCTGGCAGCCAACGACGCGATCTCGGACAGGGCCATGTTCCGCTTCTTCCGCACCATGGGCGACTACACGGTGCCACTGCTGGCCCTGAGCTGGGCCGACCACGCGAGCTACGTTTCTTCCGAGCAGCTGAAAAAATTCAGAAAGAAGCTGCACAACGCTCCGGCCCCGCTCAAGCCCGGGCTGCCTTACAATTCCCCGGTGAAGACCCTGCGCTACATGCAGGTACTGAGCCTGCTGCTGAAAACCTACGTGAAGAAAACCCTCAAGCTGGCGGCCACCCGCCTGGTGGACGGCAACGACGTGATCCGCGCCCTGAAGCTGCCCGAAGGCCCGCGGGTGGGCGAGCTGCTCGACAAGGTGCGGCTGCTGCAGTTCGAGGGGAAGGTGAAGACCAGGGAACAGGCCCTGAAGGCGCTGAAGGGCATGCGCTGAACCCGGTCCGCGTTTTTACCCTAAAGGCCCATACGCGTATGGGCCTTTTTATTTCCCAAAACCGCCCCCGCGGGCCCGGGCGGGGGGCGGAGGATAAAGGTAGACTATATAGAGTAGCAGGAGGCTAACCTTATATGAACAAGAAATTCGCGCTTTCGGCCGTGCTGGTTTTCGCTACCGGTCTGGGACTGGCTTTCGCCGGCGTGCAGGAGGAGGATAAAGGTAGACTATATAGAGTAGCAGGAGGCTAACCTTATATGAACAAGAAATTCGCGCTTTCGGCCGTGCTGGTTTTCGCTACCGGTCTGGGACTGGCTTTCGCCGGCGTGCAGGAGCCCGCGCTCCCCGGCACCCCCGCCGCCGAAGTAAAACAGGAAGACCCCAAAGCCCGCGAATTCAAGGACATCCTTTTCAAGCTCGTGCGCCAGGACGAATATCTCGATGAAGCGCTCGAGACCATCGACGCCTCCAACGGCCGCATGAGCGCTCACGACCTTTCGGCCATGGGTCTGAGCCTCAAGATGATCTCCAACAACCTCCGCTACGTCGCCTCGCGCAACAAGGCCGAGTTCCACGCCGTGCAGCCCGGTTCGCCCAACGCCAAGTACATCAACACCATCTTCAGCTACAGCCGCAAGGTGAACCGCAAGGCGGGCCAGGTGGGCTCGCTGGTGGCGCAGATGGCCGCTAAGAACAAGAAGCGCGCCTCCATGCGCGACGCGGTCTCGTCCAGGAAAGGCGGCAAAAAAGTCAAAGGCAAAAAAATAGCCCAGATCCTCGAGGAGCAGAAGGCCATGGACGCGCTGGCCGCCGACGCCAGGGAACTGCGCGCCGCCTCCCGCGGCCTCAACGCCACCAGCAAGTGGCTCTATATCGCCGCCAAATAACGCCTCCCGTTGACGCGAAAAAAATCCCCCGCCCGAAACGGCGGGGGATTTTTTTGTAAAATTTAAACATGAAAGACCCGCTTGAAACCGCCACGCTCCAGATCTTGAAAGCGCTGGGTGAGAACCCCGCGCGCGAGGGCCTCAAAAAAACGCCCATGCGCGTGGCCAGGGCCCTGCGCGAAATAACCTCCGGCTACGGGGCCGACATGAACAAGGTCTTTAACAACGCCTTCTTCAAAGCGAACTACCGCGAGATGGTGATAGTGAAGGACATCGCCTTCTACTCGCTCTGCGAGCACCACATGCTGCCCTTCTTCGGCAAAGCGCACATCGCCTATATCCCCAACGGCCGCATAGTGGGCCTCTCCAAGATCCCGCGCCTCGTGGAAACCTTCGCGCGGCGCCTGCAGGTGCAGGAGCGCCTCACGGAAGAGATCGCCACCACGCTCTACAAGGTACTCAAGCCCCGCGGGGTGGGCGTGGTCCTGGAGGCCGAACATCTCTGCGTGAGCATGCGGGGGGTAAAGAACGAGACCTCCTTCGCCACCACCAGCTCCATGCTGGGAACCTTCCGCACCGACAGCAAGGTGCGCGGAGAGTTCCTGAACCTTATAAAGAGATAATAATATTATTGTTGAATTCTAAAATACTTTTAAGTAGAATTTACGAGTCGTGAGTTTTTTTGGCTTTCGCGGGTGTAGTTCAATGGTAGAACGAGTGCTTCCCAAGCATTAGACGTGGGTTCGATTCCCATCACCCGCTTTCGCTCTTTTTAAAAAAACTATTCGTATCCGTTCGTGGGGTCGGTTAAATTGTAGGGCTAGCGAAAGCGGGTGATGGGAATTTCCTTATGACTGCAGCTCGCTGACGCTCGCATGTCACCCGCTAAGAGTTTTAAGAACCGCAGAAGAATTTTGGGGATTTATCAAGAAATGACGAAATCAAAAACATTCTGGGCTGTTGCGGCGATCGCCAGCCTGGCGGTAATGGCTTTTGCCGGCTTCTCCATTTATGAGCGGCTGTCGCTGCATATGTCGGGGGATACCATAGAGGTCCGCCCCGTGCCCGTTCCGGCCGAACAGCCGGCGGCGGGGGAAACGGTGGAGGAGGCCAAGGCCCCCGAAGAGGTTAAAGAAGCCGCCGCCGCGCCGGCCAAGGAAAAAGAAGAAGCCGACGACGGCCGGATCAAGGCCGTGAAGACCGTTTTCGAATACAAGGACGCCAAGGCCAAGTCCGTGAAGATAGCCGGCAGCTTCACCTCCTGGAAAGACAAGGCCATGGCCAAGAAGAACGGCGTCTGGAAAGCCGAGATATACATCCTTCCCGGCACTTATCCCTACCACTTCAACGTGGACGGGAAAAAGAAACTGGACCCGGGCAAACCCAAGGCGCCTACCGGCGACTCGCTGGTGGACGTCAACTAGTGCTTTTTCACCAAAACGTAACAAAGTTGTAACAGGTTTCTTGTAGACTATCTTGGGCGCTACTATGACTTTCAGAAAGGTTTTCCTTTTTATCGCACTGCCGCTCGCCCTGAGCGCGCAGAGCGTATTCGCTCTCAATACCGGCCGCCACGGCCACACCACCACCCTGCTGCCCGACGGCAATATCCTTGTGACAGGCGGCGTGACCGGTGCCGCAAACGTCCCCACAAACTCGGACGAGATATACTTCACCTCGGCGGCGGCTTTCGGCTTCGGATCCGCCTCCGGCATGATAATCTCCGTGGCCTCCCACACCGCCACCCTGATGGGCAACGGCGTGGTGCTGGTGGCCGGCGGCTTCAACGCTGGTGTGCCGGTGCAGCAGGCTTCGCTCTACAACGCCAAGACCGGCGCGTGGACAGATCTTGGGAACGCCATGACCACTCGCAGGGGCGGCCACACCGCCACTCTGATCAGCAAGGGCGCCAACTCCGGCAAGGTCCTCATCTGCGGCGGCCAGACCAACGTTGCCGGCATCCAGACCATAACCAATTCCTGCGAGATCTACTCCCCGAACGTCAGCAACCCGCTGGCCGGCACTTTCGCGGCCGTGCAGCCCATGTCCAGCGAGCGCATAGGCCACTCGGCCAGCGCCATAGCGGGGGGGAGGGTGTTCGTTTCAGGAGGCCGAAGGTGGGACGTAGCCAACACTACCTGGACCTACCTGTCCACCAACGAGATCTATGATCCGACCAACAACCAATGGCAGCCGGTAACAGCCCTGAACACCGGCCGCACCGACCACTCAGCCGTGGTGCTTAATAACGGTTCCATAGTGATCTCCGGCGGCTACAACGGCGTCAACAAGATAGACTCCCCGGAAGAGTACTGGTACAGGACCCCGGAGGGCGCCGCTGCAGGCCACACACCCGGAAGCAAAGGTTATTTGGAAAGCGCGGAGATCTTTGACTCTTACGGTGGCAGGGTGCCGATCAGCGGGACCGATTACCTGGTCATGCCGTACAGGAACTCCAAACATGCAGCAGCACTTACCGGCGACGGAAGGATGCACATGTACGGAGGCTACGGCAATATTCCGCCGACCTACTTCAGTCCATCCTTGGTGGTGCAATCCGGGCAATTAAACCTCACCAAGACCGATATAACCACGGCGACCATCAACTCCACCAGCATGCTGCAGTTCTTAGGAGAACTGAACCTTTCCAGGAGCGTCAGTGGCCGGCTGGTAGACGCCGATATCTTCCTTTCAAGGCCCTCGATAGCGGCCAGCCCCTCCATCACGGCTTCTAACGCGTCCGCCTACTTGGGCTACGCCACCGTACGGGCAGACGGCTCAGCCGTAGGCGTAACCGCGGGCCTTGCCCCCGGAGAATTCCGCGACATACTTACCCTTGGAACCGCTCTCGGAGGGACACCCCCTACAGGCAGGGTGGTATTCTCACCGCAACAGGTAACAGCGAGACCGACGCCGGCTGGAGCCGGTTCCCAATTTTGTTTCGTTCCTACTCCGCTGCCGCCGCAAAATCCGGCGGTACCTCTCACCGCAGGCTCCCGTTTGGACATGACGCTGGCCTTCGACGTGCCGGCGGTTTACATTGGCGGCGTGATTTCGGGCTCGGTGACCATCAACAGCGGTTCCATCAGCGACGATATGGGGTTCTGGGTCGTCAACCTTACCACCGGTACCACGCAGTTCACCAGCGGCACTGTTTACCTCGACATAGTCACGGGCATGGGAGTAGCCAGCGGGAACGTCTCTTTCACCAACATAGAAGGCACCGTTCTGAATTCCACGGTAACGGCCCTTACCAGCTGCATAGCGACCACCGCAAACGACTCCGTACCCAGCCTGTCCCTCAGGGCGTCATACACTTCATCCCTTATTAACATCGATGGGCTCTCATACAATGTAGATCGTTCCTCTTTTGTGATCCGGGAAATGATCTTCGCCGACGACTTGGAATATTCACCCGCCGGCTCTTCATGGGAATTTGGGCCGACCCTCTACCCCATCTTCAACAATACCGCCTTGGTAACCCCCGGAGCCGACGTCCTGATAACAGGCGGACGCACCTGCGACCAGGAGGGCGCCCCCGGTTTTGATTGCCTGCGCACGAACAAGGTCTTTACCGCGTCCAGAGGCGCGGGCGCGTTCATTTCGCAGAATCTCTCCGGGTGGCCGAATGTGGGCAACCTCCTGCGCAAGCGCGCCTTCCACTCCAGCACCATGTTGCCAAACGGCCGGATCCTTACCTGCGGCGGAGCGGACGGCACCGAAACCCTGGATTCCTGCGAACTCTTCGACATCAATACCCAGGTTTGGAGCTCGGCCGGCCGCATGAACTCTCCACGTTCACGCCACACCGCCACCCTGTTGCCAAACGGCCGCGTGCTGGCCGCCGGCGGCACCATAAGTTCATCCACCCATACCATAACCACGGCCGAGATCTATTATCCGGACACCGACAGGTGGATCCCGGTCAATTCCATGGCCTATCCCAGGGCTAACCACTCCGCTGTCCTGATGCCGGACGGCAACGTGCTGATGGCCGGCGGGGACACCATCAACGGCTATTCCGCCACTTCCGAGCTTTTCATAACCACCAGCACGGTCTGGGTCACCGTGGGCAGCATGGCCACTGGCCGAGCCCAGCATACCGCCACCCTGCTCAGGGACGGGAACGTAATGGTGACCGGCGGCATCAACGGCACAGGCCCTTTAAAATCCATGGAGATCTACGATGGCAATCTGCGCACCTGGTCCGAGCCGGGTTATGACATGCAGGTCCGGCGCTACGCGCACACAGCCAACCTCCTGCTGGACGGGCGAGTAATGGTTACAGGCGGCTCCAATGGCACGGGAGCTCTCCCTCAGGCGGAAATATTCAGCGGCACGTCCTGGCGGCGCACTACCGAATTGGGCGGCAACGACATGCTGGTGGCAAGAGCAAACCACCGCTCCACCCTGCTGCCCAACGGCAAGCTTATGCTGACAGGGGGCGAACGCTCAGGAGAGGCCCACTATATCGCGGAAGGCTACGACGTGGATTTCAGCACTTTCCAATTCCAGGGTACCACGGAGAACCGCTCCAACCATACGGCCGTACTCACGTCCAGCGGCATGGTAGTAGTAATAGGCGGCTGGGACGGCGGCCAATACCTCAACAGCACCGAGATGGTCTATTTCAGCTACAACCCGGACAGCAACGGTTTCAGTGCGGCCGTTGCCCGCAATCCTGTCCTGTCCACGGCTACGGCCCTGATAGACCGCGGGACACGCCTTACCCTGTTGAGCGCCACCTCCAATTTTCACAGCATCAGCGAAGCCTCCGGCGGCGGCGCGGGCTCCATGAATTCCTCTTTCCATAACCCGCGCGTCTACCTGCAGCAGGTGGACAGCCCCAGCGGCTTCCTGCTGGACATGACCACACGGCTGTACACACTGTATAACGGCCCCAACATCGACTGGGACAAGACCGTCTCCTCCATAACAGTAGTAGTGCCGGCAACGGGTCCGGAGATGCCTTATGGCTGGTACACCGCCCGGGTGGCCGCCAACGGCCAGTTCTCTCCCGGCCTCCAGGTCCAGGTGGCCAAGCCCCGGCCCACCGGGGCGCCGTCCTCGGCTACCGGTTCGGTGCTCGGTACCAGTTCCATAACCTGGACCTGGGCCAATGGCTCGGTGGTCTCCGCGGATGGATACACCCTTTACTCCTCCAGCGACGGAGTGTTCATCTCGACGACATCTTTCGGGGCTACCGTTTCTTATACACAAACCGGCCTGCAACCCAACACGCAGGTCTCCGTGAACATCGCGGCCTATAACATGGGTGGCGGCGGGCCCATGACGCAGTCATCCACCTATTACACGCTGGCCTCTACCCCTACCGCGCTGCGGGTGAACGACGCCAGTTTCACCACGGCTTTGCTGGGTTGGGAGAAGAACAACAACTCGCCCACGACGCCTTTCGAACTGTCCATGTGCGCGGACGGGAACTTCAATAACCCGGTAATGATCTCCACGCCGATACCTTTCAGCCTCAACTACACCAGCACCTACACACTGCTGACCAGCCTTTCAGCCAACAAGATGTACTATTTCCGCGTACGGGCCCGCAACGGCGCCGGCATAATGACCGATTACGCGAACATAGCTTCCACCATCACGGTGGCCGCCATTAACAACTTCACCGGCACGGCCGTGAGCACCCAGGCCATCAACTGGTCCTGGAGTTCCTCCACGGGCGCCGACTATTACGAGTTGTTCGACGTTTCCGGCGGCACCAGTTCAATCGTCTTCGTGGGGTCCACCACCTACACCGACTACACTCAGGCGGGGCTTGAAGCCAACAGGCCATACATCATCTCGGCCAGGGCCGTGAAGACCAACCCCGGCTACGGCCCGGTCAACGGACCGCCCTCCAATCCCAGCACCGTGTATACGCTGGCCGTGACGCCTTCGGCTCACCCAAGCGACCCGTTCATAAACGTTACCACCGGCAGTTTCACCATAAACTGGCTGGCCAACGGCAATTCCACCTGGACCGCCTACGGAGTAGCTATATCCACCGCCAGCGACTTCGACGAATTGGCAACAACCACTTTCTCAGTGGTGGGCGAAACCAAGTCCTTTGGTGGACTGGGAGCCAACACCAAGTATTACATCAAGCTGGCCGCCATAAACGGCGACGGCATCCCGTCGGCCGACCTCTCCATGGGCACCAAGTATACACTGGCCCGCCCGCCGGTCAACGTTTATCCCGCGAACATCCAGATGTCCGGCGTGACACTGGCCTGGGAACAGAACTCCAATTCCCCCGAGACCATCTACGAGGTGCGCGGCACTACCAGCAGCTTCACAGACACCTACACCACCTACCTGGCCTTCTACCAGCTCTTCACCGGCAATTCGCACACTATGAGCGGCCTGCTGACCTCAACCACGTATTACTTCGACGTGGCCGCCCGTAACGGCGAAGGCCTGATGTCGGCCAGGGCCCAGTCCGTGCCGCCGGCCTTCACCACGGCCGGCCCCAACGGCGCTCCGGCGGGCTCCATAGGCGGCGTTACCTCGCCCTCGGCCCAGACCACCATCCACGGCTGGCTGCCCAACACCCGCGAGATCACCCTGACCATCCCCGCCGGCTCCTTCCCCCAGGCTACCTCGGTGGCGGTTTCCTCGTCGGTAACCAGCGCCTGCGGCGGCTACACGGTCTGCGGCCGCACCATGGAAGTGGCGGTGTTCAGTGAGAACGGCGCGCAGCCCCAGGTGCCGGTAACGCTCGAGCTCGGCTACGAGTGCACCATAACGGACACCTCCAAGCTGGTCATGGCCCGCTACAACCCCGTGTCGGGCCAGTGCCTGCCGCTGGAGACCAAGATAGACCCGGGCACGCGCAAGATCACCGCTACCCTCAACCATTTCAGCGTGTTCCAGCTGATGGTCCGCAACGCCGCCTCCAGCCTGAGCGACGTGCTGATCTATCCCAACCCTTTCCGCACCAACCGCGGCAACGGCTTCGTGACCATAGCCAACATGCCCGCCGCCGCCAAGGTGCGCCTCTACACCCTTTCCGGAGACAAGGTGTGGGAGGGGACCGCCGACAATACCGGCATCATCATCTGGCGCGGCGTCAACAAGGCCGGCGAACAGGTGGCCAGCGGCATCTACCTGGCCGTCATAGATTCCAGTTCCGGCAAGAAGGTCTTTAAGCTGGCGGTGGAAAGGTAAGTATGAAAGGGCTCAACACCAGGATAGCTCTCCGCCCGGCGCTCGCCGCCGCGCTGGTCCTTTGCCTCGGCGCCGCCCTCCGGGCCGCCGAAGAGCCCCGTTATTTCTCGTCCAAGGCGGTGGGTACCACCACCGCCGACTTCCTGAACCTGCCAGTCGGGGCCAGGGCCGCCGCCATGGGCGGCGCCTACTCCGCTATCGCGGAAGAGGCCTCGGCCATCTACTGGAACCCGGCCGGTCTGGTGCAGATCCCCAAGCTTTCGGCCGTGTTCATGCGCGCCCAGTACCTGGAGGAGATCAGTTACCAGTACGCCGCCTACGCCCACCGCCTCTCCTACGACTCGGTGCTGGCCGGCTCGGTGCTCCTCACCGACATCGGCTCCATCGACCAGACCGACATCTCCGGCAACAAGCTCGGCACCTTCACGCCGCGCGACCAGGTGTTCACGCTCTCCTACAGCAAGGCCATACTGGAGTTCTCGGACAAGGACATAGACGTTTCCATAGGCGTGTCAGCCAAATACATCAAGTCCCGCATCGTGGGCTCCGCCAAGAGCTACGCCGGCGACATCGGCATCATGACCTACAACTTCGGCGACATCCCGTACCGCCTGGCCGTCACGGCCACCAACATAGGCGGCGGGCTGCGCTACGACACGGAATCCAACCCGCTGCCGCTCACCTTCAAAATGGGCGCCGCAGTGAACCCTTTCCGTAACATGCTGTTCTCCACCGACGTGGTCTTCCCCAAGCAGAACAAGCCCAACGTGCTCCTGGGCGGCGAACTGGCCACCACGCCCAACGAACTCACCCGCTTCTGCGTGCGCGCCGGCCTCAACACCCAGCAGATGAGCGACGGTCTGACCGGCATGTCCTTCGGCCTGGGCGCCACCCTGCACTTCTTCTCGCTGGACTACGCCTTCGTGCCGATGGGGGAACTGGGGACCACGCACCGCATCTCCCTCACCTTCGACTTCCCTTTCCGCAGCCCGGTCTTCCAGCGCAGGGACCGCACCATCTTCACAAAAATGAAGGGCATCTCCTTCAAATAACCCGGGCCTGAACGCCCCCCAGGGGCGGGAGCGGCCAAGCCGCCCCGCCCTCTTTTTTGCCCCGGTTGACACCCCCCGGCAAATAATATAGATTGTTAGACCGGAAAACACCATGAAAGCCCTCGGACAACATCTGATACTGGAACTTTACGGCTGCAGCGCCGATACGCTGTCGTCGGTAGCCGACGTGCAGGACGCCATGATCAAGGGCGCCACTGCGGCCGGGGCCACTATCATAGACTCCATCTTCCACCATTTCAAGCCCTACGGGGTTTCCGGGGTGGTGGTCATAGCGGAATCCCATTTCGCCATCCATACCTGGCCCGAGCACAATTTCGCCTCGGTGGACCTGTTCACCTGCGGCGAGACCACCCGACCCTGGGAAGCTTTCAAAGTGGTCAAGAAGCTCTTTAAAGCCACCCACTTCAGCGTGATGAAGCTCGAGCGCGGGCTGCTGCCCAAAGCCCCGGCCAAGCGGCGCCCAGCCCGCAAGGCGGCCGCTCGATGAAGCGCACGGCCTTCGACTGGATCAAGCCGGGCGCCAAGGGCCTGCCTCCGGGCCGCTGGTTCGTGGAATATTTCACTCCGGGAGAGTTGCACGCCCACAAGGCGCTGGAAGTCCTGGAAACCTCCAGCACGGCCTTCCAGCAGGCCACGCTGCTGCGCACCCACACTTTCGGCAAAGTCCTGGTCCTCGACGGCGAAACGCAGTCCAGCCAGTACGACGAGGCTTTCTACCACGAGTCGCTGGTCTGCCCGGCCCTGCTGGCCCATCCTCGCCCCCGGCGGGCGCTGATCCTGGGCGGGGGGGAAGGCGCCACCGCCAGGGAACTCCTCAACGACCGGGGCATGGAGCAGGTGGTAATGGCGGACATAGATTACAACATCCTGCGCTTCGCCCGGGAACACCTGGGCGACTGGCACTGCGGGGCTTTCGCGGACCCGCGCCTGCGCCTGTTGGCCCAGGACGCCAGGAAGCTCGTGGAGAACACGCGGCTGAAGTTCGACCTCATCTATTCCGACCTGCCCAGCCCCATAGAGGGCGGCCCGGCTTTCGCTCTTTACACCGTGGAATTTTTCCGCCGCCTGAAAAAGACGCTCGCCCCCGGCGGCGTTTTCACCATCCAGGCCGGCCCCGGCACCCCGCTGCAGTTCGACCTGCACCCGGCTATCTTCAATACGCTTAAAAAAGTTTTCCGCTTCACGGGCAGCTATTCCACGTTCATTCCTTCTTTCGACATGCCCTGGACTTTCATCTACTGCACGGATGCCCCGGCACTGGCCCCGGAGCGGCTTAAAGCCGCCGCTCTGGACGCGGCTGCCAAGGCCAGGCTTAAGCGCCGTCTGAGGTATTCAGACGGGCAGACCATCACCGGGGCCTTCGTCCTGCCCAAGTACTACCGGGACCGGATAAAGGCCTCGCGCGCCGTCATAACCGAAGCGCGCCCTATGTTTTTCAGTACTTCCCATCACTAGCACGGAGCAACGGAGCGGATCATGAAAAAAACAAAAAAAACAGTCAGGAAGCCGGCCGCCAAAGCGGCCGGGAGCAAGAAGCCCGGCAAGACCGCCGTGAAGGCCGCGCCGCGCCGCGCCGCCAAGCCGGTTGCCAGACCGGCGGCCAAATCGGCTCCCGCCAAGGACGCGCTGAGCAAGGTTGAGGTGGCCGAGATAGCCGCCAAGCTAAGCGAGATGAAGACCGATATAGCCAAGAACGTCGAGGACAAGCGCAACCTGGACATGGGCGAGCCCGAGGTGGGCGACTCCATAGACCAGGCTACCCAGAGCCTGGACAAGGAGATCCTCTTCGAGCTGTCCGACAACGAGCGCAAGATGCTAGGCGACATAGAAGCGGCCCTGCGCAAGATGGAAAAGGGCACCTACGGCCTCTGCGAGCACTGCAAGCGGACCATAGAGAAGAAGCGCATCAAGGCGCTGCCTTCGGCCCGCTACTGCATGTCCTGCCAGAGCGGCTCCGAGAAGACCCGGGGGGAATAACCCCGCGGCCGTCCGGCAAAATAAAAACCCCGCCTCACGGCGGGGTTTTTTTTGCGCCGCGGCGCGCCTTTACGGCATGTTGGGAGCGTCCTGGCGGGAGGAGATCTGCACCTCCGTCTTGCGCCAGTTGCGGGCCTTGGCCGTTATGGTGAACCGGCGGCCGTTGGAGATGAAGGTAAGGGTGCCGGGCTCGAGGGTCTTGTAGAGTTCGGCCCGCACGGCGTTGACATTGCCCGTCAGATCGGCCAGGTCTTTCAGTTCGTTGGTATAGTGACCCTCGCGCAGCATGTAGATCTCTTCCAGCTTGGCCAGCTTGGAGATGGTGCGGTGGGCCGCCACTATCTGGGCCTTCTCGCCGGGGGAAAGCTTCAGCACCGTCTGGTTCAGCCAGGACCCGACCAGGATGGCCATGATGCCCCAGGAAAAAGCGAGGATCAGCCCGTTGGCGACCTCGCCGCGCTCCTTCACGCTTATCACCTTGCTGCCGGCCACGTAGTCGTGCAGGGCCCGCTTGCCGGGGGTCACAAGGGCGGCCAGGTAGCCAAGGTTGAGGGTGGCGGAACTGAGGAAATAGCCCAGCGCCCGTACCAGCGCACGCGGCAGCGACAGGTCGCTCCCGTCCACGGCCCGGACCCTGATGCCCATGATGAGTTTGCCCACGGTGGCGCGGCCGCCGCTTGAGAGGACGGCCTCGTAAAGCACGTAGGCCGCTATCCAGAGCAGCTTCCAGCGCCACTCGTTGGCGGCCGTATAGGCCATGACGCCGGCTTTTACCATGGCGTTGAGCGAAAGGTAGGTGCCCAGCACGAAGGGGAAAGCGTCTATCACGTAGGCGAGGAAGCGCTCGTTGAAACCCGCGGGGACGGGCCCTTCGGGCTCGAAAGCCTCCGGCTCCGGGGCCTCCGGCAACGGCAACGGCGACAACGGCTCTATCTTGAACTCTTCGTTCTCCATAAAATTGTCCGCCTTCTTCCTGAAAAATCAACCGCTCCATAATTATATAAACATTTTTCGCGCTATTTGAATACAGGGGGCAAATTGACTAGAATATAACTCTGATGTGCAGGGTCACCGCCATACTTTCGGCCGCCAAAGCCGCCCATCCGGACCTCCTCTGTGAGGGGCCGCGTTCCCTGCTGGCTCAGGGCGAAGTCGCGGCCCGGCCGCAGGACAACGGCTGGGGCATAGCCCGCTTCGACGCCGGCGGCAAGGCGCTGCTGGACAAAAGCCCGCGCCCGGCGCGCCTGGAAAAGCCGGCTTTCCGCAGGGCGGCCGCCGCTCCCGCGCGGGTGGTGCTGGCGCATTTACGCGACGCCTCCAACCCGGGCAAGCTGCCCAAGGCCCGCCTGGTGGGCCCGCGCAACACCCAGCCCTTCGCCGGGGAAGGCCTGCTCTTCGGCCACAACGGCACGCTTTTCATCAAGGACGAGATCCGCTCGCTGCTCGGCAAATATGCCGCGCGCGTAAAAGGCGTCAACGATTCGGAAGTCCTTTTCTGGCAGGTAGTGAAGATGCTCGACGCCTACGGCGACCCGGCGCTGGCGCTGGAGATGGCCCTCGACGAGATCCGCACGGTCTGGGTTTCCTGCCGGGGCAAGTACCCCAAGCTCAAGGCGCCCTACCGCGGCCTCAACCTGTACCTGGCCGGGCGCGACAGCCTTACGGTGCTCTGCCACTGGCCGGGCAAGAACAAGCCCGCGCTGCTGGCCCCCGGCTGGAAATTCGGGCAGGTGGCGTGGCGCAGGGAGAAGGGCCGCGTGGTCTTCTCCAGCGAACCCGCCGACGCGCGCCCCGGCTGGCGCAGGATGAACGATTCGGAAATAGCCGTGGCCTCCGTGAGAGGCGGCCGCCTGCAGCTTTCCTTCAGGAGGATACCCGCATGAAATGGTTCCTGATGCTTCTGATCTTCGTTTCCGGCATCTACTACATGGTGACCCAGCACAAGCAGGAGACCCGCAAGAAAGAGATGATAGAACTGGCCAAGAAGGACCAGCTCAAAACGCTCGAAGAGCCGCCGCTGCCCGCCAAGACCGAAAGGCTCTACCTGATGAAGTTCTCCCTGCAGACCATCAAGACCCTCCGCGGCCTCACCCAGGACGCCAACGAGAAGGTGCGCTTCGCCGCGGCCGAGCTGCTCTGGCAGCTCCAGGACGAGAGCGCCCCCGCGGTCATCCGCTCCATGTTCGAGAACGAGACAGAGCAGGTGGTCAAGAAACAGCTTATAGACATGCTCTCCAAGGACAAGAGCAAGCTCAGCCTGGCCCTACTCGGCGAAGCCCTCAAGGACTACGACCGCGAGACCCGCCTGCAGGCCATAGAGGCCATCGGCAATTTCTGCAGCAAGGAAGCCATAGTGTCCCTCAACAAGGCGCTCGAAGACTACGACGAGGAAGTCCGCCTCAAGTCGCTCGAAGCCGTCAACCGGATCCGCCGCGACATCGAAGCCCACAAGGAGCAGCAGCTCCGCGAAATAGAGAACAAGCCGCTGTTCCGCATAGAGTAGCCGCGCCCGAAGCCGGCGCCGCGCTTGATTTTTTTTTAGGAAATTAAATAAAATTTTCCTGAAAATTCGGTCACCCGCAACTCCGGAAACACCCCAAGGAGCATCACATGGACTCGGAAATATCGAAACTGAACCACAAAATTCAGCAGGACGCCCTGTTCATCCAGGACCTGCGCAAGGAAATGGCCAAAGTGGTGGTAGGCCAGGAGGACCTCATCAACGGCCTGCTGGTCGGCCTCATCGCCAACGGCCACGTGCTTGTGGAAGGCGTTCCCGGCCTCGCCAAGACGCTGACCGTGAAAACGCTGGCCCAGGCAATCTCCGCCTCCTTCCAGCGCATCCAGTTCACGCCGGACCTCCTGCCAGCCGACATCACCGGCACGCTGATCTACAATCCGAAGGAAAGCACATTCTCGGTGCGCAAGGGCCCCATCTTCTCCAACATCATCCTCGCCGACGAGATAAACCGCGCCCCGGCCAAGGTGCAGAGCGCGCTGCTGGAAGGCATGCAGGAGCGGCAGGTCACCATCTCGGACTCCACCTTCAAGCTGCCAGACCTCTTCATGGTGCTGGCCACCCAGAACCCCATTGAGCAGGAAGGCACCTACCCGCTGCCGGAAGCCCAGGTTGACCGCTTCATGCTGAAGATCAACATCACCTATCCCACCAAGCAGGAGGAGGCGAAGGTGCTGGAGCTGATGGCGCGCCAGACGCTGCCGCAGGCCGGCAAGGCGGTCAGCGCCGAGCAGGTGCTCAAGGCCCGCCAGACCGCCGACCTCATCTACGTGGACGACAAGATCAAGAACTACGTGCTCGACCTGGTGATAGCCACCCGCGAGCCGGAGAAGCACGGCCTCGAGAAGATAAAGCCGTGGATCAACTACGGCGCCAGCCCGCGCGCCACCATCTTCATGATCCAGGCCGCCAAGGCCTACGCCTTCATCAACGGCCGCGGCTACGTGACCCCCGAGGACATCAAGGCCGTAGGCGTGGACGTGATGCGCCACCGCGTGCTGCTCACCTACGAGGCGGAGGCCGAGAACATCGGCTCCGAGGACATCCTCAAGAGCATCTTCGAGGCGGTGGAAGTCCCGTAAGCCCGCCAAGGCCCGCTCCCATGAACACGGCAGAGATATTAAAAAAGGTCCGGCAGATAGAGATCACCACCGGCCGCCTGGTCAGCGAAACTTTCGCCGGCCAGTACCAGAGCGTGTTCAAGGGCCGCGGCATAGAGTTCTCCGAGGTGCGCGAGTACGTGCCAGGCGACGACGTGCGCTCAATAGACTGGAACGTGACCGCCAGGGCCAACAAGCCCTTCATCAAGCAGTACATAGAAGAACGCGAACTGACGCTCATGATCCTCTGCGACGTATCGGCCTCGCAGAGCTTCGGCTCCTCCGGCAAGCCCAAGAGCGAGGCCGCCGCGGAGCTGGCGGCCATGTTCGCCTTCTCGGCGCTCAAGAACTCCGACAAGAGCGGCCTGCTGCTCTTCTCCGACAAGCCGGAACTCTACATCCCGCCGCGCAAAGGCCGCAACCACAGTCTGCGCATCATCCGCGAACTGCTGGCCTTCCGGCCGCAGAGCCGCGGTACCGACGTGGCCATGGCCCTGCGCATGGCCAACCGCGTGATGAAGCGCCGCGGCATCGTCATCCTGATCTCGGATTTCAACGCCCCAGATTTCTCCCGCGAGGCCCGCCTTACCGCCCGCCGCCACGACCTGATCCCGGTGGTTATCACCGACCGGTTCGAAAAAGAGCTGCCGGCGGCCGACGCGCTGCTGGTCTCCGAGCCGCTGGAAGGGGGGGCGCCTTTCACCGCGGACCTGGCCAGCCCGCTCTTCAGGGCCGAATACGCCGCCGCGGCCACCGCCAGGCGCCGGGGCATGGAGGACCTGCTGCGCTCGGCGGGCTCCGACTGGATAGACATAGATCCCGCCCTGCCGGTGCACGGCCCCGTGGTAAAATTTTTCCGCCAGCGGAGGAAGACCTTCCGCCTGCTATGAGAAACTACCGGCTCCTGCTGTCCGCCCTGCTGCTGCTAGCGCCCGCCCTCTGCGGGGCGCAGGAAACGGTCGCCTTCAAACTCACCCCGCTGGCCGGCAAAGTACGCCTGGCGGAGACCTTCCGCCTGAAGGTGGAGGCCTCCTACCCGGAAAAGTATTCCCTCGAGCTCGACACTGCCTCGCTCGACGGCACGGACTTCGGCCTGCTGGAAGCGGCGCCCTCGAAGCCGGCGGCGGAGGGGGGGCTGAAGAAGCAGACCTTCGAACTCAAACTTCAGGCTTTCACCATCGGCGTCAGCACCTTCCCCGAGCTGGGCTGGCGCCTTAACGCCGCGGGCGCCGCGCCCGCCGCGGCCAGGAGCCCGTCGTTCCTGCTGGAGATCACCCCCGCTTTCGAGAACGCGCCCGACGGCATCCGCGACATCTACCCGCCTTTCCGCTACCTGCCCTGGCCCTGGATCCTGGCCGGCCTGCTGGCGGCCGCCGCGGCCCTGGCCGCCTGGCGCGGCCGCCGGGCATCAAGTGCCGCCATCTGGGCCGTGTGGAGCGACCCCCGTACGCCCTACCGCCGGGCGCTGGACCGCCTCGCCGCGGTGCGCCGCTCGCCGCTGCCGGCGGCCGGGCGGATAAAGGACTATTACGTGGGCCTCACCTCGGTACTGCGCTTTTACCTGGCCGAACAATTTTCCATCAGCGCCGAACTCATGACCTCCGCGGACCTGGCCCGCGAGCTGAAGCGCACCGGGGCGGACCTCAAGACCACGCTCAGGACCCGCGAATTCCTGCAGAAGGCAGACCTGGCCAAGTTCGCCAAACACAAGCCCGAGAACCCGGACGCCGACGCGGCGGCGCTGGAAGGCATCCTGGCCGATTTCAACGCGATAGCAGAAACTGCGGCGGCGTCCGCGCGGCCGCCCGCGGCGGGGGGCAAGCCCGCATGACCGACTTCAAGCACCCGGAGCTGCTGCTCCTGCTGCTGCCACTGATAGGCCTGCTGGCCGGGCTGGCCAGCATCCAGCGCGGCCGGCGCTTCAGCGCCGCGCCCGTGCCTTCGCAGTTCCCCGCCAGGGAAACCCTGCGGTCCCGCCTTTTCCGCCACGTGCCCTTATGGACCCGGGCGGCCGCCCTGCTGCTCCTGGCGCTGGCGCTGGCCCGCCCGCAGAAGGCCGCCAAGGGCGAGGTGCCGCCGGCCGAGGGCATAGACATCATGCTGACGCTGGACACTTCCTACAGCATGGCCGCAGAGGATTTCGCCCCGTTCAACCGCCTGGAGGCGGCCAAGACGGCGGCGTCCAATTTCGTCAAGAAGCGCCAGAACGACCGCATCGGCGTGACGGTCTTCGGCGGCAACGCCCTGCTGAGCTGCCCGCTCACCCTGGATTACCAGTCGGTCCTCGAACTGCTGGACGCGGCCTACCTCAACATGACGCGCGCCGACGGCACCGCCATCGGCGACGCCATAATAACCGCCGTGAACCACCTCAAGGACAGCAAAGCCAAGAGCAAGGTGATAGTGCTGCTGACCGACGGCCGCTCCAACGTGGGCCTGGTGACGGACCTGCCGCTGGCCGCGCGCACGGCCGCCGCCCACGACATAAAGATCTACACCATAGGCACGGCGGGGAAGGGCCCGGCCCGCATCAGCACCGGCAACCCCATGCAGCCGGTGATCACCATAGAAGAGGACCTGGACGAACCCACCCTGCGCGAGATCGCCGGCCTGACCGGGGGGGAATTCTACCGCGCCAAGAATTACGCGGAGCTGGAAAAGATCTACTCGCGAATAGACTCGCTGGAAAAGACCAAGTTCGACGTGAAGACCTATACCAGCTACACCGACCTCTACCTCTGGTTCCTGGCCCCCGCCCTCGCCCTGCTGGCGCTGCTCTACGTGCTGGAACGCACTTATTTCAGGACGGTGCCCTAGCATGGAACTTTTCAGGCATCCTTCCATACTTGGCTGGGGCGCCGCGGCGCTGGCCGCCCTGCTGTATTTCCGCTACCGGGCCGAACTGCGCCGTCTGGAAACAGCCAGACGGCTGCTGGGCCCCTCCTACGAACTCTTCGCCGCGGGGCCCGGGGCCGCCCGGCGGCGGCTGCGGGGCCTCCTTTACATGTGCGCGCTGGCCCTGCTGGTGCTGGCGGCGGCCGGCCCCCAGTGGGGGGTGGAGCTGACGCCGGTGACGGACCTGAAGGGCAACATCGTGATAGCCGTGGACACTTCTCTGTCCATGGCCGCGCGCGACATGAAGCCCAGCCGCCTGGAGAACGCCCGCCTGCTCCTGGGCGCCATAGCAGAGAATTTCGCCGACTACCGCATAGGCGTGGTGGCCTTCGCGGGAGAGGCCTACGTGCAGTGCCCGCTCACCACCGACCAGGAGGCGGTCTCCTACTTCGCCTCGGCGCTGACGCCGGGCATGCTGCCGGCCCAGGGCACCGATTTTTCCTCCGCCATAGAGACCACGCTGGGCATGCTGTCGCGCTACGGCGGCCAGAAGGTGATGGTGCTGATCACCGACGGCGAGGACCACTCCACGGTGCTGGACACCGCCCTCAAAGCGGCCGAGGAGCAGAACCTCAAGATCTTCACCATCGGCATCGGCACGCCCGACGGCGAGCTCATCCCCATGACCGATTCGTCCGGCAATACCATGGAGTACAAGAAGGACAACGCCGGCAAGACGGTGGTCAGCCGCCTGGGCGAGGCGGAACTCATGAAGATAGCCGGGCGCACCGGGGCCGCCTACCTGCGCTATTCCGGCCCGGACTCTGCCGCCGCCGACGTGCGCCGGGCCGTGGGCGCGCTGGACCTGGAAAAGTCCAAAGGCAAGGGGCACAACCACTTCAAGAACCGCTACCAGTGGCCGCTGGCTGCCGCGCTGTTGCTGCTTTTGATAGAATTACTCGTGATGGAGAAGGGCTTCAGGCTGGAATCCCGCTGGTTCAGGCGAACACCGGCCGCCGCGGCGCTGCTGCTCTGCCTGGCGGGCGCGGCGAACGCGGGGCCCGCGGCGCTGGCCAGGAAGGGCAATTCCGCCTACGACGAGAAGGACTGGGCCAAGGCCTTCGAGTACTACTCCCGGGCCCAGGAGCAGGACCCCGCGGACAAGCGCCTGCAGTTCAACTCAGGCGACGCCTTCTACCGCATGGAAGAATACGCCAAGGCGCGCGAATTCTACGAGCAGGCCGCGGCGGACCCCAAGCTGGCCGCGCGGGCCAGCTACAACCGGGGCAACGCCATGTTCAAGGCCGGCGACCTGCAGGGCGCCATAACCTCTTACAAGGCCGCGCTGCGGCTGGACCCCGGCGACGAGAACGCCCTCTTCAACCTGCAGAAGGCCCTGGAGCAGAAAAAGAAGAACTCCTGCAGCGACCCGAAGGAAGACAAGAAGGACAAGGACAAGAAAGAGCAGGAGAAGAAAGACCAGCAGAAAAAAGACCAGGACAAGAAGGACCAGGACAAAAAAGACCAGCAGCAGAAGGAAGAAGAGAAGAAAGGCGAACAGGAAAAGAAAAAGGCCGAGGCCAGGGAAAAGGCCAGGCAGATACTTGAAATGATGAAGGAAAAAGAAAAAGCGGCCGCCAGGGAGCAGAACCCGGCGCAGCAGGCGCTGCGGCAGGCGGGTAAACCGCCGCCCCGGCCCCGGATGGAGGACTGGTGAAAAAGTTCCTCCCGCTGCTGCTCGCCCTCCTGCTCGGCCCCGCCGCCGCGGCGCGGGCGAACCTGTCCGTCAACGCCGAGACCGACCGGGACACCGTCTCCATCGACGGCAACCTCTACCTGACCGTGACCGTTTCCGGGGATTCCCACAGCGTGCCGGAGCCCAAGCTCCCCAACATGCAGAATTTCAACGTCTACGATTCCGGCCGCAGCCAGAGCATTTCCATCATCAACGGCCGCATCACCACCTCCGTCTCCTTCACCTACATCCTGAGCCCGAGGTTCCTGGGCATGCAGCGCATCCCCGCCATCACGGTCTTTAACGGCAAGGAAAAGGCCGTGGCCCCGGAGATCCAGATCAACGTGACCAAGGCCCCGCAGCAGGCCCAGCCGGCGCCGGCCCAGCCCGCGGCCCGCCGTCCGGCCCGCCAGCCCGCTGCCCGGCAGGCGGCCCAGGGCGGCGCGGAGCCGATCTTCCTGAAGGCGGAACCCGACCGGCGCTCCGCCTACCCAGGGGAACAAATAAACCTCAGCATCAAGTTCTACACCTCCGTGCCGCTCAGCTCCAACCCGCAGTACGTGCCGCCCTCGTTCAAGAACCTGATAGCCGAGGACCTGCCGCCGGTGCGCAACGGCGAGACCGAGCTGAACGGCGTGCGCTACGCCTTCAGCGAGATCAAGACCGCCCTCTTCGCCCTCAACTCCGGCCCCGCCGAGATCCGGCCGCTCACGGTGATAGCCCAGGTGCCCACCCATTCGCAGGTGGACCCTTTCGACCCCAACTTCTTCCAGAACCTCATGGCCATGAGCGGCGCGCAGGGCACCACCCGCGAGTTCAACACCGAGGCCATCAAACTCGATATCAAGCCGCTGCCCGCCGGCGCCCCGGCCGACTTCAACGGCGCCGTAGGCGCCTATACGGTGAGCGCCTCCGCCGACCGCGCCGAGGCCAAGACCGGGGAAGCGGTTAATTTCTCCGTGACCATAACCGGCAACGGCAACCTGAAAGCCGTCACCGCGCCCAAGCTGCCCGAGCTCGCCGATTTCAAGGTCTTCGACACCATGAGCTCCCTCGACGTGCGCAAGGAGGGGGACGTGATCAGCGGCAAGAAGACCTTCACCTACATCCTGGTGCCGCGCACCGAAGGCCGCCGCACCGTGCCGCCGGTGAAGTTCGCTTTCTTCGACCCCAAGGCCGGGGCCTACCGCGAGGTCCGCACCGAACCGGTGACCCTCCTGGTGGAAAAAGGCGCCGAAGGCGGCAAGAGCGTTTACTTCAACCCCGCCGCCGCGCCAGGGCCTGTCACGCCCTCCGGCTCCGACATCCGCTACGTGAAGGACCTGGCCTCGGCCCCGGCGCTGCCGCGCTTCGCCGAGGGGATCAACGCCCTGCCGGCGCCGCTGCACCTGCTGCCCGCCGGGCTGCTGCTGCTGGCTTTCTGGCTGGCCCGGCTCAACCGCTTCCGTTCGGCCAACCCGCTGCTCTTCCGATTCCGCCGGGCCCGCGGCGAGGCGGACCGCGACATAGACGAGGCCGAAGGCCTGATCAAGGCCGGCAAGACCAACGAGGCGGTCTCCGTGCTCTACGACTCCTTCATGGATTACCTCTCGGACAAATGCGGCCAGAAAGTCTCCGCCCTTACCATGAAGAAGGCCACCGACCTGATAAAGCAGCGCTTTCCCGCGGCGGCCGACCGCTCCCTGGAGGAGATCCGCGAGCTCTGGGGCGCCCTGGAACTGCGCCATTTCTCGCCGGAAACGGCGGCGGCTGAAGGGGCTTCCGACCTGGCCAAGAAGTACGCCCTGCTGCTGGAACTCCTGGAAAAGGAGCTGCGCGCATGAAACCGCTCCTCCTGTTCTTCCTCCTGCTCCAGACCGCGCCCGCCGCGGCCTACGACCGCAGCGAACTCGCGGAGTTCAACGACCTGTACAAGACCGGCCGCTACGAGGAGGCCCTGGAGGGCTACCGCTCGGTGCTCGCCGGCGACCCGGCCAACCCGGCCGCCTGGTACAACGCCGGCAACGCCCTCTTCCGCCTCAACCGCCCGGGCCCGGCGGTGCTGAACTATTCCCGCGCCTTCATCCTGGACCCGCGCTCGCCGGACATCCGGGCCAACCTGGACTACGCCCTGAAGCAGACCGGCCAGCAGCTGGTGCCGGAAACAGTGCCGGCCGCGCTCCATTACGTTTACTACATGCTGTCTGACGGGGAACTGAAGGCCGCGGCGCTCATCTTCTTCTGGCTGGCCTGCCTGGCCGGCGCGGCGGGTTTCCTGCTGGACGGCAGCGCGCCCGGCCGGGCGGCCGGCAGGGCCGCGGCCGTCAGCGCCGTTCTGACGTTCCTGGCGCTGGCCTGGCTGGGGGGGCGCGTGACCACGTCGCCCTTCTCGGAAGGCGGCGTGGTGGTGAAGCAGGGCGGGGCGCGCATGCTCAGCGGCCCCGGCGAGAACTTCAAGACCTACGCTTCGGCGCCCGAAGGCCGGCTGGTGCGCATCCTGGACGCCGGCGATGACGCGTATTATGAGATCGGGCTTCAGAAGGAAGGAATAAAGGGCTGGGCCCTCAAGTCGGAGATAGAACTGCTGGCCCCAAAAAGGACTTCGAAATGAAAATAGCCATAGCTAGCGACCACGCCGGGTATCCCCTGAAAGCCGCCCTGCTCCCCTACCTGAAAAAGCTGGGCCATGAGGCCCTGGACCTGGGCACCGATTCGCCCGACAAGTCCGTGGATTACCCGGACTTCGCCGCCGCCGCCGGGCGCGCGGTGGTTTCCGGCCGCGCCGAGCGGGGCATAGTGGTCTGCGGCTCCGGCGTAGGCGCCTGCGTGGCCGCCAACAAGCTCAAGGGCGTGCGGGCCGGCCTCTGCCACGACACCTACTCCGCCCACCAGGGCGTGGAGCACGACGACATCAACGTGCTCTGCCTGGGTGCCCGCATAATAGGGGAAGCCCTCGCCTTCGAAATAACGGCGGCTTTCGTCAACGCCCGCTTCTCCAAGGAAGAACGCCACTCCCGCCGCCTGAAGAAAGTGACCGATCTGGAACAGGGCGCCTGATCCGCCCGCCAAACCCAAGCATAACCGCGCTTTGCGAACGCAGCGACGTAATGATACCTTTTAGGTATCATTACGTCGGGAAAGCCCTTGACCAGCGGGGAGAAAAGAGGTATCCTTATCCTTGAGGGGAACACTACACTATTCATCAGCGCAGCCCTACCTTAAAGACGTTCCGGGAAAGTACGGAGGAAAGCGAAATGCTTAAATTAGCCGTGAAAAAGAACACTAACAAAACCGCCAAGACCCAGCTCACCAACACCGAGGAGTACGTGGTGGTGGACTACCCGAAGAACCTGGAGACCATCACCTCCCGGCATTATTCGGTCCGCATAGGCTCCAGCGACTGCACCGGCGTTGACATTTCCGTCAACGACCAGCCCTGGCAGCCCTGCCGCTACGCCGTCGGCTACTGGTGGTTCGACTGGAATAACTTCCAGCCCGGCACCCACCAGCTGGTGGCCCGCATGCACAAGCGCAACGGGGAGTACCTGATCTCCAAGCGCCGCCGCTGCAAAGTCGTCTAAGAAGTAAAACAGTAGAGGAACAGCCGTCTTTCCGTGGAGCCCCCGGGCCCCGTAAAGGCGGCTGCGCCTTTATAGGCCTTTTTGTACAATAGAGACATGACCAAAACGCCGCGCTGCCCCAGGACCAGGATACTGGCCACGCTCGGGCCGGCCAGTTCCTCCCCGGCCGCGCTCAGGAAACTCTACGCCGCCGGCCTGGACGCCGTGCGGCTCAACTTTTCCCACGGCACCAATGAAGAGCACGCCGCGCGCGTGCGCCTGGTGCGCGACCTCAACCGCAAGCTGCGCCGGCATATCCTCATACTGCAGGACCTGAAAGGCAACCGCATCCGGGTGGGCCGCCTGAAAAAGCCGTTGGAACTCGAACGGCATCAGCGGGTCACCCTGACGCAGGGCGCGGCCGTGCGGGCGGGAGAGATCCCTTTCGACTACCGCGGCTCGCTCAAGGTGATAAAGAAAGGCCACTTCATTTATATAGACGATGGCAACATAGCGCTGGAAGTGAAAGCCGTCGGCCGGGATTCGCTGACCTGCGAAGTTACCGCGGGCGGCACGCTAAAAGAGCGCAAAGGCATCAATATCCCGCAGGCCCACCTGGACTTCCCGCTCCTGTCCGCGGAGGATAAGGCGGACATCGCTTTCGGCCTGACGTTAAAACCGGATTTCGTGGCCCAGTCCTTCGTGCGCTGTCGGGAGGACGTGCTGGCCGTGGCCCGGCTGGTGAAGCCGCATAACCCCGGATGCAAGATCATCGCCAAGATAGAGGCGAGGGAATCAGTAGCCAACCTGGAAGAGATAGCGAACGCCGCCGACGGCCTGATGGTGGCCCGCGGCGACCTGGGCGTAATGTTCCCGCTTTGGGAAGTGCCCATGCTGCAGAAGGGCATAATAGAACTCTGCAACCGGCTGAAGAAGCCGGTGATAACGGCCACCCAGATGCTGGAGACCATGACTGCCAACCCCCTACCCACCCGGGCCGAGGTCTCGGACGTGGCCAACGCGGTGCTGGACGGCACCGATTACGTGATGCTCTCCGCCGAAACGGCCGCCGGCAAATACCCGGTTGAGGCCGTGCGCATGATGAACCAGGTAATAAGATACACCGAAGGCTACCGGCAATAGCCGCCCCAAAACTGCTCTCCCATGGCCATACTTCTAAGCTGTCAGAACCTTTCAAAAAGCTTCGGCTCCCGGCCCCTCTTCGAGGGCCTGTCGTTCGGCCTGTCCGACGGCGAGCGCACCGGGCTCATAGGCCCCAACGGCGCCGGCAAATCCACCCTGCTCAAGATCCTGGCCGGGGCGGAGACGCAGGACGCCGGAGAAGTGACGCCGCGCCGCGGCCTGCGCCTGGGCTACCTCGCCCAGCAGGACCGCTTCGCCGAGGCCCCCGCGGGCCGCACGGTGCGCGACGAGATCCTGGAGGCCCTGGACGGCCTGGGGCTGGAGGACCACGAAAAGGAGCGCCGCGCGGACGAAGGCCTGGCCGAGGCCGGCTTCCCTGCCCCGGAGCAGCCGGTGAACGCCCTCTCCGGCGGCTGGCGCAAGCGCCTGGCCATACTCGCCCAGAGCGTGCGCCGGCCGGACCTGCTGCTGCTGGACGAGCCCACCAACCACCTCGACATCGAAGGCGTGCTGTGGCTGGAAGGCTTCATAGAAGCCTTCAGCTTCCCTTTCCTGGTGGTCACCCACGACCGCCGCTTCCTGGAGCGCGTGACCAACCGCGTCATAGAGCTCAACAAGCGCTACCCCGAAGGGCACTTCAGCAGCGCCGGCAATTACAGCCGGTTCCTGGAGAACCGCGAGGCCTTCTTCGACGCGCAGGCCTCCCGCGAGGACTCGCTGCGCAACATCGTGCGCGGGGAGATAGCCTGGCTGCGCAAGGGTCCGCGGGCGCGCACTACCAAGCAGAAGGCCCGCATAGACCGCGCGGGGAACATGATAGAAGAACTTTCCGAGCTGGAGTATCACAACGCCCAGGGCCGAGCCGCCGACATAGACTTCACCGCCGGGGACCGCCAGGCCAACCGCCTCATCCACGCCGTTAAGATAGAAAAGAGCATGGGCGGCCGCAAACTGTTCGGCCCGCTGGACCTCACGCTCGCTCCCGGAGAAAAGCTGGGTTTGCTTGGCGGCAACGGCAGCGGCAAATCCACCCTGCTCAAAATGCTGGCCGGCCAGCTGGCCCCCGACGCCGGCACGCTCAAACAGGCCGAAGGCCTGCGCGTGGCGGTCTTCGACCAGCACCGCGCCCGCCTGGACCTGGACATGACGCTCAAGCGCGCCTTATGCGGCAACGGCGAGCACGTGGTGTATAAAGGCAACAACGTGCACGTAAAGGCCTGGGCCTCGCGTTTTCTTTTCAGGACCGAGCAGATGGAGATGCCGCTGCGCCTGCTCTCCGGCGGCGAACAGGCGCGGGTGCTGATAGCCGGCTTCATGCTGCGCCCCGCGGACGTGCTGCTGCTAGACGAGCCCACCAACGACCTGGACCTGCAGTCGCTGGAAGTGCTGGAAGCCAGCATGCAGGAATTCCCCGGCGCCCTCGTGCTGGTAACGCATGACCGCTACCTGCTCGAACGCGTGAGCCAGCGGGTGCTGGCGCTGGACGGCAAGGGCGGCGCCAGGTTCTTCGCGGACCTCTCCCAATGGGAGGCCCGGCTGGAGGAACAGCGGGCGCAGGCCGCCCCCGAACCAAGGAAGCCCTCGGCCGACGGCCCTTCTGCCAAAGAGGACCGCGAGCTCAAAGCCGCCATCCGCAAGCTGGAAAGCGAAATGCAGACCGCCGAACGCCAGGTGGCCCGGGCCCGCCAGGCCCTGGAAGACCCGGCCATAGCCACCGACTCCCTGGAACTGGCCGCCCGCCACAGGAAGCTGGAAGAAGCGCAGGCCAAGGTGGACGCCCTGTTCACCCGCTGGTCCGAACTTCACGAATAACCCCCGGAACTTAAAAGGTAAAATACCCCAGTGAAGAAAGTCCACATTATTACTTTCGGCTGACCTGTGGATAGGCTTCCGCCTTGCCCTCTATAAGTTCCTAAAAACATTGTATGCCTGATCTTACCCGCGAGAAGCCGCTCGCGGGCAAGAAAGTGTCGCTTCGCTCCACGCGGCACTACGCGCCTTCGCTCCGCTCGCTCGCCGCAGGGTGGCCGCTCGCCGGCCACTATGCGGCTCCCCCGTCGTCTTTGGAAGCGGTAGGCCGATCTTATCCGCGAGATGTCGTCGCAGGCGTGGCCACGAAGCGCGGCCCCGCTCTGCTCCTTGCCGCTAGGAAGCGGGTTCGCAAGGCTCGGCACTACGCGCCTTCGCTCTTGCTCCGCCGGTAGGCTGCATCTTATAACAACCTCCTATGCGCGGCTGGCCGGCCCAATAAACGTGGGCCTTGGCGCAGCCGCTCCCGGGCCGCAACAGCGGCCCGTACATCCCCGCATTTATTTTTTTCTTATTTTTAAATTATGGCCACCGATAAGGATTTACCTTATTTCCGTTTCCCCTCTTCCAGGGTGGCAATAATTTATCAGTTGGCGGACTTCTCTTTGACGGTCCAGAAGCCTTCAAAGATGTAGCCGATTTTAAATCCGAGCGCCGGCTTCAGCGTCCCGGCCTTCCCCCCGCCCACGTTGTCCAGGTCGAGGTCAATAAGCCTGTAGAAAACATCAAAGGTGAACCCCGTAGGCGTATCCGCGAACTCATTGGTCGTGTAGAGCACCCCAGCCGAAATCATTGGGGCGGCGTAGAGTGTCGTGTCAGACAGCCCAAGGTCGGCATAAGCCTGTGCGGTAAAGCGCAGGGGCTTTCCCTGGACCTTTGGTGTCATGTACTCCATGCCGAGCAGGAGATCAAACAAATAGAACGTGTCCTTGCCGGTGCGCGGGTTATCAACCTTAATGCTTTGGAATTGTAAGCCGCCAGTCTTGGATATGGTTTCATTCCCGACGGCCCGAAAGCCAAAGCCCCAAGGTTTAACGGTCTCATTGCCGCCGCCTGAGATGTCCAAGCTCTGCCCCGTAGGCATGATCATGTAATACTCATTGGCGGAAACCCACTTGTAGACGGGTTTGGTTTCGGCTGCACTGGCGTACGCAACCGAGCAAACAAAGAATGTAAAGGCGATAATCTTTTTCATGTTTATTTCTCGGTGTAAACTATTTTCAGCTTGGTGCCAGTTGCTGTTGCCTTGTACGGCCTGGGGCCGGTATTGATTATCTTGGCAAAAGCTTTTGCCGATGCCGCTGCTGTCTGTCCCGCCGTAAGCGGTAGCATTATATTCCAGCCCGCGACATGATTGGTAGTCCCGTCTGGGCGCATATAGCGAAAAATTGAAAGCCAGATCCCCAGGCATCCATTTATGCTGGCATCGTTACGTCCGGTCGCAATGCCTGAAATTTCTGCAATGCCTGGCTTGCCGCCTACGGTTACTTTATTGACCTGAACCTTGATGGTTTGAGTCTTGTCGTAGGAGGCTGCCTCCAACTTGGCACCTTTCGCAAGTTCAACTTCCGGATTGTATCCCACATTTTTATTCTTCGCCATTTACCCCTCCTTCATTCCCCTCCGACAACACTAACTTCAGCCTTTTGTATTTATCCGCTGTATGAAGGCTAACCCATAACCCGTCTGTGCCGACAATAACCAATACCAGTGAATCTAGATCATGTCGTGATTTTATAAACGTATCACTTATGCTTTTCAAATCCAAAGAAGATGGTCGTGGACTCCTTTGTGGATGCGTGTGCCAATCTCCAATATAATGAAACCCTTTTTTAAACAACCTGTTTATATCACCTTGCTCGTGGCTACGTTTTGGGACAAATAGAGCAAAACTCCGCCCATCGCGTTTATTCGGGCCTGTCGCATGAGAAACCACAACATTCCCATCCGCTATCTTTCCAAACAGTTGTCCCCCTGCTTCGGTGGAGTTCTCTCCGTTTTGACGATATTCAGAGAAATGGGCGAGGACACTGTCTTCAATAATCAGTCGTTTACGTACAAGTCCCAACGAGTAGTGACATCCCATATTATCTATCTAGCTTCCCCATTAGTTTACACGATTTGCAATCAGGATTCTTTTCCCATGGATAACTAGCAAAGATGCGGCCATCCCCAGGACTTCCATGCTTGCTAATCCAGTCTGTAGTCCACGAGCCCTTGCTTTCCTCTAAATGAATTCGGCTTCCCACCCATGTACGCAACTGCGACTTGGAAATCTTTTCATTTAACACTTCCAGCGCCAGTTCGGCTATCATGGTTTTAATTGGTTCGACATCAAGAATTGAGTATGGCTGATAAGAGTCCCCGCATGCTGGTTCTTTCAGCGTTGTTTCACCATCCCATTTGCATACGCGATAGCTAAAATCTCCGACATCGCTCATTCCACAGGAAAGGCATCCCCCTGCGTCCATTACGAGTAGGGCATGGCCCGCGCAACCATAAGGTTCTGCCCACCCAAAAATTATGGGAGGAAAATCCGGCGTAGTCTTTTTTAAGCAATTAAAGAGGCTTTCGCTTTTAAATACCGCAGTAGTGGAGATAATTACATCCGCTTCTTGAAATATGTTGGGTGTGGCACGCCAGGTCTTTTCCCAATCTGCATCAATTGCGTTGACAGATATATGGGGAAGTTGGTTCTCAATTAACTTTTTAACAGCTGCCACTTTTGACCTGGCTACTGCGTCTGCCCCAAGAAGATGCCGTCCGACATTGTCCCAATTCATAATGTCGTAATCGATTAATGTTAGCGTTCCCACGCCAGATTTAGCAAGTAAGTATGCGATATCGCTGCCTAAGGAGCCGCAGCCTATAAGCACTGCTTTTTTCCCAAAGAATGAGTCAGCTCCTCCCAGTGGGCCGCCTCGGGAGTGAATCCACATCGGATCTATCCGATGCGTGCGCTTAGGGGCCAGTCTTTCATCCGAAAAATATCTCGGCAAGAGTTCGGGGATTAATTTTGACTTACAGCGAAAGCCGTGGAATACTTTTTTTGAGGCCTTCAATACGACTCCAGCAAAAGCCGGCCCAGTCTTCGACTCAAATCCCAATAAAACAGGCAACTGATTTTTATGTCCAGGAGCAAACTTGCACAATGCTTCAAATGTCTCACTTCCATCTGCTTGAGCAATTAAAGCAACATCGTAATTGGTGGCAGGATAACTGCTAGGAAGCAGCGGAGAGTTGAGCCAGACAAACCTGGTAGGATATGATTTTAGACTTGGGAATCCCCAATTCTTTAGCCACATCTCGCCTGTTTCGGCATCCTCAGCGATCAAGGTGAATGCGGAATGCGGGAAGTAAACCAAATTCCGACTTGGTCCTGTAGGGTCAATAAACAGGAGAAAATTGGGCGAAACCACCTCTGACCGTGAGTTCCAGTAGTTATTAAATTCTTCGGCGAAATCCTCGGTGTTCCGCGCATTCAGTCCATTTTCGATTAGTTCTTTCGCGTCGCGAATTAGCCACTCCACGACGCCTACCGGATCAGATGGGGAAACTCTTGCATTTGCTGGCAGCAGGCATAGTTTCCCTGTAACCTCTATATGAGGTATCTTCAAAAATAATGCGGCATCGGAAAGATAGATGCTCGGAGAAGAAAACGGGAAGCAAGCATCCACAAGGATATGCACAGGCATTGCCCCAGTAGAAGGCTGCAAAGTATAGTTCCACCCTGCAATATACTTCCCTTTGGGGTCGAATTTGGCTGCAATGGCTGGGTCGAGCCTTCCGTATCCTTGCTGGGCAAAATACTTGTCCAGTTGGCGGCAGGCAATATCAGTCCACGGCAATGGGTTGTCAGCCGTATCTGCCTCCTCCGTTCTTAACCACAGGGCTGGAAGGGACGCTCCCGAAAATATCTAGACTCTCATTCGCAAAAGCACGGATTTTATCGGAGTCAAAATACTTCGTATTAAATACTTCCCCCCATGCCTTTAAAGCTTGCGGCGTATCGCATTTGGGGTCGTTCGTAATTTTCAACTTAGCCAATGCCCATTCAATGCGCTCTCGTAATTCTTTCATGTCGGGGTCTGAAGCTGTTTCTGTGAGGTTCTCGGAGAGAACCGGGTGACGAACGACATAGGTGATCCCTAAACGCAGGTGTAATGCCGTAAGCAAGTTATAGAAAGCCTCATCTTCACGCAGGTTATAAGCGGAGTAGCACTCATTAACCAAGATCGTAAGTGCGAAGCCACTAGGCATATTCCAGCTTGTTCGGTGGCTGGAAAATGCTTTTAATAGGCAGACCATCCGACGCATTTGATGTTCGCCCTCGGGCTCTTTGCCTGACTTTTTCTTTTTTAGGCAGTCCTGGAACCACTTTGTCACGCCCTCCGGGTTGGACTTTTTCCAATCACTGCTCGCCAGCTCATAGCCCTCATCAGTTTCATCTTTCTGCCGGTAAACCGGGATATCAATGTGGTAGCCCTCGTTGTAATAGATCCGGACGCAATTCGTTTTTAGCTCTGGAGGTTGCTTAAACACGTCTGAGGTAACGGCCGCCAGGACCATTTTGCGGGCGTCTAGAGCCGCCATGTCTGCGCCTTGCGCACCTATCAAGTCTTCTTTGTTGAAAACTACGCCGTCATCGATATCGTAGTCATTGTCCGGATGCTGGACCATTGTGTGCATCGCATATGAACCTTGTTTAACGAACGCGACCGGTTTCGGCTTTTCATCCTTTTCTAGGCCAGCCTTAAGGCGCTCCTGACTGGCGTCACGATTGCCACGCAATATATCCCTTTGTGATTGCGGAAGCAGTATCTCATCATCATGAAAAGCCCTTAACTCTTTGGAGCAATCAAACATACTACACCTCCCATACCGGCATTGATTTGAAAACATTCGAAATTATTTGGCCCTCAACATTTTGTGCATCGTGAGTAAGCCTATACGCTTCCGTGCCGTCAAAATCACCAAGATCTGATAAAACTTTCAGGGACTCATTTGTGGCCAAGTCCAATTCAATTTGCTTCGTTTGTGCCGGTGAGGCAGGAGATTCCTTGATCCGGACAAGTTGGACCGCTCGCTTTTCATTATGAAGATGCTTAATCAGAAATGTGGACATGTATTTTGACGCTTTTTCCTGCGCATTCATCGCCACACGCAAGGCGTCCCCTTTCGCTAGCCATTTCATTGTCCCATGATTAGTCTTATCTCGGCGTAGGGATTCTCCTGAGGGCAAAGCCGAGGTGCCGATGGATAATATGTGGATGGGCCGATTTGAGCCGGCACATATCTCTAGAGCTTCAATTATTCCAATAAGCACGGGGTCGTTCGCCCACAGTCCTCCATCCAGAAATACATCATACTTGCCCGCATCTACGGGAGACTGCAATGGCACCATGGGAAAATATACCGGCGCAGCCGCAGTCGCCAGGCAAACATTTACAAGCGAATATTTATTGTCTCGGTGCTTGCCCTTGATATGCGGCGTTTTAAATACGTGCGGCGTATGCTTTTCAAGCCGAATAGATGGGACACATACGGCTATATTCCTGGCGGTATACATCTCCTCAATAGTGGTGTTCCCAAACAACGAAACCAATGCTTCTCTCAGCGGGCCATTTTGATTGGCAGATGAAAGGAAGTTCCGTAAATACCACTTCACCATTCCAAACTTGGAATCGCCAGGGAATGGGTCGGTAAATATTCTGCTCCCTTTTTCTCTGTAGAACTGCATCAATGTCGAAAGCGGAACGCCATGTGCCAGCGCGACAGCCAACAGGCCGCCAGTGCTTGTGCCGACAATCAAATCAAACCCGCCGCCAATATCTAAAGCTTTGGAAGGCGAGAACCGTTCTGACAAAGTATTTAATACACACGCCGTGTATAAGCCCCGAATTCCGCCGCCATCGAGGGATAGTACTCGAAAAGGTGTTTGCTCGTTAGATTGGTCTTCCATATTTTCACTAATTAGATTTTCTGGCTTATATTTAAATCAATCAAAGTTCGATGTCCCTGCTGATAAGGGTGTTTATCCGCTGAAAACACTATATGTGGTATGCGGAGCAGGAAGCGGTACAATAGGTAGTGTTTTGCTATTATATCCCAAAAGGCCGAATGAACGCAAATCTTCATTGGGGAATGAAGTTGAGTAGGTTTTTTTACCGCTGTCCTTGTTCGCATGTCGCTCTGGCAGTCTGCTCTCCTTTAAAGTAATTAACAAGCAATCCTATGTCCGCAATCTGGGCACCTAAAATGGGTGCCGCTTCTATGTCTGCGAGTATTCATTAAGCTGCGGCAATGCGGGCATTCCGGTGTATCGCCGATCAGGGCCATTGTTCGATATCGGCGCTGTTCATAGAGTTGATATGCAAGGAAGAGAAACGCCAGGCTTGCCGCATAATTTATATATTGCGCAATAAAATTTATGACCACAGTAGCTAATCCGATATGGTCATTTTGGAGAAAGCCACTGAAAATCCATAAGTAAATGTCATTAGCAAAAAATAATGAAAGCGCTGCCATAGTCCCCACAATAGTCCAAGCCGGCATAGAAAAACTCCTTGTAACATCCATTCGTATCTAAATAAATCTTGTCAGTAATTAACCCTTCGGATTAATTACTGTAAATAGTGTAGCAGACCATCCCGACAGCGTGGTGTCGGGATGAAAATGCCTATTTTTGCTGAATTTAAGGCCTTTTGGGGGCCTGTGGTTACTTTGGTTTCTTGGTTTTGGACTCTAAGATGGGCCTCTCAAAAGCCTTTTGAATTCTTTCCGCCCCGTCGATAAGGAACTTATTTATTTTTGTGGTATCTTCCGGGTTGAATGGATTTACGCCGTCCAATTGGTAGCGAATTCTTGAAGTAACGTTGTCTTCCATTGGCTCCCAAATAAGGTCGCCGCCGAAGGCCTGGGTTATTTCGGCCTTTTTGCTGAAGAAATAATTGAACACCCGTTTATTCTCGTCTTTGCTGCCGCGGTTGATGTACACCTCAACACGCACGTTGGATTGGGTTATGACAAGATTTATTGAAACTCCGGTCATCCCCATGGCAATGCCGATCCAATTATCCTTGGACGGGCTAATGTTGGAGCACATGTCGTTGTGCTTGTTTATTTCGTTAATGAACTGTGCCCAAAAACTCTCGCGCTTTGTGTGCCGCGCCAGAAGTTCTTTTTCCGTCGCTATAGCATCCCGCTTTTTCTGGGCGACCTTAATGGTGTAGTCTGACGCCTCTTTCATGGGGATTATCTGTTCCAGGTCGAAAACAATGTTGTCCTTTAGCTGTGTAATCGAGGTTTTGAAGCACTGGATTTTTAGATCGTAAGTCAAAAGCCACAAGACAGTCGAGGTAACTTCTTTGCGGAAATCGCCCGACACCATGATGATTCGCTGGGAGGTAAGCCCGGATGTTAATTTTTCCTCGTAATCTTCACCTTCAAAGAATTCTGCTAGAAGTTCTTCTGGAGAAGTGGTCTTTCCTGTTTTTCGCAAGTATTGCCCAAAGATATCTTTAATCTGCGGGATGGTAAGTTGGGAACAGTATGAGGCGTACTTTAAGACCTGCCAAACTGTGTCCTTGCCAGAGTCATCCAGCTTGTTCTCAATTACTACGACGTTCCCCCTCTTATCCAGAGCCAGTAAATCCAGGCGTTCATTGGTGTCGTCAAACCCATCAAATTCTTTTTGGATGATCAGCAGTTCTTCTCCCAAAACGGATGGGGTCTTTGCTATCCATTCCTGCAAATCTTTGCGCTCCCGCAGTCCGAGAGCTTTAAAAGTGCTTTCGTCTACCAGGATAAGCTCGTTTTTCTCTTTATTGAGGATGTACATGATCGCTCCTGCTTATACTAAAGTTAAATCTGGTATTTAGCGCCGTTCTCCATCAACCAGCGGTCCAGCTGCTTATGCTCCGGTACGGCGCGAGCAAGCATTTCGTAAAATGTGGGGCTATGGCGCGGTTCTTTGAGGTGCAGTAACTCGTGGATCAACATGTAATCTATCTGCTCAACCGGCAGCAGGGCTATCTTCCAGTTGAAATACAGCCGGCCGCCTTTGCCGCAGGAACCCCAGTTGTAGCCTAGGTCCTGTATAGTAACCTTGCCCGGGTAGACCGCCACGCGGCGGCTCAGTGCGGTTATTCTTTCCATAATTATTTTCTTCGCTTCTTCAGTATACCAGGCGACGAAAGCCTTACGGCCGTCAACTGCCAAACTTCGGCGAAGGCAAAACCGCCCATTACGTAAAACAAGGTCTTCCCCCTCATCTGCGAGAGCTAGGGGGTACCGTCTTCCCATAAAATAAAAGGCCTCTCCGGTAGTGTAATCTTTGGTAGCAACATCCTTCAATGCCCGGCGCTTTAAATCTAGAGTCTTGTATATCCAGAGCTGCTTGCGCTTTATTATTCCTGCGGCATTAGCGTCAGAAAAGTTTTCAGGCAATAATAATTCAACCTCGCCGCTGCGCCCGACCACTAGGTCTACGGTTTTGCGGCGGGTGCTGCGTTTTAGGCGCACAGTTATGTCATCTATCTCTATCAGGTTTTTCATTTTACGAGCCGCGTATGCAGGCGTTTTGCCACATCCACCAGGCGGGTAACCAGTTCCTGCCTACGCTCGGAACTGATCTTAAGGTCTCCCATTGCGAGTTCCCTATTAAGCACAACCTCAAGTTCCTGGCGTTGGGCCGGCAAGGTCCAGAAATCAGCAGCGCTTATTGCCGCCGATATTTTCCCAACAATATCAACGGTTACGGCCGCTATACGGTTAATCTCGGCGGTTATATCTGCGCTAATAGCCGCGCCGCCTACGGGGATTGCCTTGCCGCTTGTTTTTTCAACTTCTTCTTTTAACATTGAGAAGAAAGGCACATGCGTGCGGGGGTCCAGTCCGGCAACGGACTCCGGGGCGCCTTTCTTCAATTCATCCATGAATTTTTCAAGAGCTGCTTCCAGGTCGCGCCAGTTATCTTTGAACTCAGCCAGTATTTCATCCAGCTTTTCGCTGAGTTTCTTGAAGTACACGGGGTCCGTCCCCATACCGGTGGTGATGTGGTAGCGAGCGGCGTGCTGCATGGCCTTGGCGCGGCTTTTAGCCGTGCCGAGCTGCCCTACGACCTCGGCGAATCTTGCGCTGGTTATTTCTATGGGCTCTATTGTCTGTGCCATGCCGGTGGCGGCCATATGCTCGTCTATGAGGGCTTTAACCTTGCGTTCCGCGCCCAGCAAATTAAGCACCTCATCGCGGTAAACAATTGCGGCAATCCTGGAGATAAACCCGATGATCTTGGCGTCCCTGATGTAGGGCAAGGCCTCCGGGTGTGGCAATACTATGTTAAGGCTATTAAAGAACTCCCTGCCCTTATTGATGAACTCCGCGCGGGTCTTCTTATCCTCAAGAAGGTCCACGCATTTTTCGGTTTCTCTTATGCTTTTTATACCGTGGGACAGGAAAACATCCAGCACGGCTATATGCCGGTCTCTTAATAGCGGCAGCTCGGTGGCTATGTCCACCATGCCGCCGAAAACATCGTCGTGTTTATAGCCTTCCAGCGCTTCGTCCAGGTGGCGGGTAACTCCTACATAATCAACCACATAGCCGCAGTCTTTATTGGGCGATTTGCGGTTGACACGGGCAACAGCCTGCAGGAGCTCATGTCCTTTTATGCTGCGGTCTAGATATAAAACCTGTTCCACCGGTGCGTCAAAGCCAGTCAGAAGCATGTTTTTTACGCAAAGAAAGGCCAAGGGGTCGCGCTTTGCAGGTTCTTTATGGTGCAGGGGCCTTTTGAAACGGGCTATATTCTTTTTCTGGTTCTCGGAATCGGTCCATTTGCGCCAGGTGCCAGGATCGTTATGCACGCCTGACATTACTACGGCAAAGTCTAGTTCCTTGATCAACGCCAGGTGTTTCTGGGCGTTAACCAGAAACTGCATAAACGGCGGTTGTTTTGCCAAGTCTTCGGCCTTAAGTGTCAGCTTCCCTGGGGGCAATGCCTCAATATCGCGTATCAGCTCGCCCTTGGCGGCGGTAAGTTCTTCGCAATATCTTACCGCGGCAATGCGCGACACCGCTACGACTTGGGCCTTGAAATAGTTGGGCATAACCGTGGAAACATAATGCCGCAGCATGTCCCTAGCCTTCGCCGCTATTAATTTAGGCGCCTCAAGGACATCCTCCGTAGTGGCGTATTTGGCCTTAATGGCGTCCAGTTCCCGCTGGGTCTTTTCCTTGAACATGTCTTCGAACTGCTGGTTTAGCTGGTTGGCTTTTTCTACGACGCCCTCGGCGGTCCTGCCCTCGTAGACAATGCGCACAGTAGCCTTGTCATCCACGGCTTGCTGCAGCGGGTAGGAGTCCATTACCTCGCCGAACACCCTGCGGGTGTCATTGGCTTCATTGGTCATTATTGGCGTGCCGCTGAAGCCCATTTTAATGGCATTTGGCAGGGCGCGCATAAGGTTGGCGTGTAGCAGGCTGGTGTGGGTGCGGTGGCATTCGTCTACAATTAACAATATCTTGCCGGATTTGTTAAGAATAGGGAAAGGCTCCACTGAATCCACCCGCTGGCGCATTACCCGCTCGCCCTCGGTAAGGCTATCGCGCTCTATGACAGTGGCGGGGATCTTGTACTCCAGCACCTCTGCGTTGGGGTCCCGCACTAGGTACTTCTGTATCATGGCAAAGACTATATCCGGTGAATCCTGTTTAAGTATCGCAAGAAGCACATCGGTGTCGGAGCGCCCTAGGCGCGAATCGGAATCGTCCGGTCTGATTACCCCACAAGCCAAGGAGGCAGTGTCTTTTAACTGCTCTTCCAGTTGGGTCCGGTCCGTTACCACAACAACCTTGAAGGGTTGCAGGTCGTGGACGTTGCGCATTTTGCGAATCAGGTAGACCATCGTGATGCTTTTGCCCGAGCCCTGTGTGTGGCCTATTATGCCGCCGCGTCTGTCGGCAACCTGGTCGCCGGCGGGGCCGGTAAAGGTGAGCAGTTTCTCTACGGATTTCCCAACGGCGCGGTACTGCTGGTAGCGCGGTATGATCTTTTTAATGCGTCCGTCTGAATGGTCGAAGATGATGAAGTTCTGGATGATATCCAGCAGGTTGGCAGGTCGCAGTACGCCGGCCGCCAGCATTTCCTGGGCTTTGGGCTTGCCTTCTTTGCCAAGCTCAGCGGCTAGGGCCTCCATAGTTGTGGGGAAGGGGTCCTTCCACTCCTGGTAATCTTCTTCCTGCGCTCCGGCGGCACCTACCAACGCATTATAGAAACTGGTGGCTACCAGCACCTGGTTGTAGGCGAAGAGGTCCTCGTGGCCCTCAGCCTGGCCCACCCAATGGCGCTGACTGGAATAGCGGAGCATCTGGTTTATGGCCTCTTCCATGGGCTCTTTTAGATCGGCGGCTTTGCACTCTATTATTCCGACGGGGATTCCGTTTACGAAAAGCAGGATGTCGGGTATTATAGCGGGGCCGGTTGTGGTTTCCAGCTTGAACTGATTGATGGCGACGAAAGAGTTATTGGTGAGAGTTGAGAAATCTATAAATAAAACTGTTTTGGGATCGCGGTCTGTTTCGGGGTTTATCTTTACGCCTTTGAGCAGCATCTCGTGGGCGTGGCGGTTCTTCTCCAGCAATGAGCGGCCCTGCGGCGCGGTGAGCTTCATTATGGCGCGGTCTATTTCAAGCGGGGTGATGCCGGGGTTAATTTTCCTAATGGCCTCTTCAAGGTAGTGCCGGAGGATGTATTCTTTGAAATTATCACGCTTGGTAAGGTAGGGGACATCGGTATCGCCAAGGATTACCGTCCAGCCCATCTTATCGAGCTGCATGAGCAGCGGCCTTTCAACCTCCGACCATTCGGTAGGTGTTTTGTTCAGCGGCGGCAGGTTGGGAATATCGGTCATATTTATGCCTTAACTGGAACTTCGCCTGAGAGAAGGTCGGACATTAATGATTGTTTGAGCTGTTTGTTTTTGTAGAGTGCTTTATACTCTGTCTCTATCATGGAGTCCAAAACAATCAACTTCTGTGCTATTAACTTCTGTTCTTCATATGAGGGGCGTTTAATAAGTAGGTTAAGGATTTTTGCCACAGAAAGGCCTGGCTGAGCCGAAGCTTCAGCATGTCGATTTAAATTCATCGCCCCTAATATAAAGAATAGCCAGTCGACACTAACATTGCTAAACACCGAAACGACAACGGCATGTTCTGATGCATAAAATTTATTGGTTACTCTCGTAACATTTCCGCATAATGCGCCTTGTCTTCCAATAAGCACAAAATCACCATCATGGGTATACGTGGAGGTGTATCCTCTTAATCCGTTCCCGCCATAAACCGGGTACGCTCCAAACTCCTGAATCGATACCGATGTTATTCCGTCACCACTCTGCATTGAACAGACTTTTTCCAGTCGCAACACTTCCCATTCGGCAGGGATCCAGCCGAATTCTGATTTTTTATATAGGCTAGGTGCATCCTTGTAGGTGGGGCGGAGTTTGCCGTGTTTGTCGAGGCCACGGGTGAAGAGGTCGTTTATCATGGCCTGTTTTATGGCCTTATATTTCTCAATTGCCTCATCTGTCTTTTCAATAGTCTCGTCGACACTAAAAAGGATGCGGGCAATTCTTGTCTGCTCACGCTTTTCATTTGGGATCTGAATAATTTCATTGAGGTATTCGGAGAGTTTGAAATTAATTATCCCGGTTGTCTTTTGTTGAAACTTAACAACTCTACCAGTTCGGTATTCATTGAATAATTTATAAAAAATGAAACTACAGTCATATTTGTCTTTTGGCCTGCATAGAGAAATAAAGTTAGAGCAAGTACATGGGAAAGTGATGTGCGATAAAACAACCCTGCCAGCTGGTTGATCAAGGCTCCCCCCCGATTTTTCAATTAAGATATCCCCTTCTCGCATTAGTATCTTTTCGAGTTTTGTGTTTGGCAAGTGTCTATAGGCGATATCAAAAGTGTTTAGTTTTCCGTCATTGGAGAAATTTACAGAGCGAAGTACGCCAACAGGTTCTCCACTGCCCGTATCGTCGCCCCATTCTCCAGAACGAGAGAATTCAAATAGGTCCCCAATCTTTATTGGTATCCACTCACTCATAACCCAGCTCCTTGAGGTAGCCGGTGAGTTCTTTGGCGGCCTTGTCGCGAGCGTCTAATATCGTTTTGAGCGGGACAGCATATTTCCCCACCAGGTTGGCCACGGAATTGGCGGCGATGCGGCGCCTGGAGGTCACTTCCTTGTGAAGTTCTTCAAGCAGACCGTCGAAGAATATTTCCACAACAAGAGAAACCTTTTCCTCTTCGGAGAGTGTCTTAACCTTTTTAGGGAGTTCCTTGAGGAGCGCCGTTTCTAAGTCTTTCACTAGTTTTTTTTGGATTTTAAGTTCTTTGATTATCTGGGTATATGGCGCTAGTTTCTTGCGGAGCCTGTCCGCTTCTTTTACAGCATACTTATCGCCTTTCTCCGCGACGGCTTCGGCTTCCTTTGTGATGCTGGAGAGGTATTCATCGTATGTCTCCTTTGTGTCCGCCTCCGGCTCCCACTCCCCCTCCTCGTCCGGCTCACCGGCTTCAAAGGCCTTCTTCTGTGCGCCCAACGCGGCGGTGGAAGAGCGGGCGGCCTCTATAGCCGTTAGTTGTTCTGGTAGGAGCTTTTTGACTAAAGGCTGGGCAAAAGGGTCGCCATCGTCTTTTTCAGCTTCATCCGAGGCCATATAATTTACCAAGTCCAGCCAGCCGTCTACCAGTTCGGAGAAACCATAGGAGATAATAGTCTTGAAGTCTTCCTTTAACGGCTCCCACCAGCCAACCAGCGTTCCTACCGATGCGAACTTGTCAAGCAGGCCGGAGCCCTCTAGGGCGGACTCGAATGATTTTACGAACTCGGCGCGCACGTTGTGAGTATCTTTAGCTTTATAAATGCCGGCCACGCGCTTCTTTGCTTGTTCCGACCATTTTTCATAACGGGCGAACAGAACGGCCTCGGCTTTCTTAACATTCTCATCGGACTGGAAGGCCGCCAGCATCTTTTCCCTGGTGTCGTACTCTTTAAGTATCCGGAAATAGCCTTTCTCGTTCTTGCCGAAGTATATCTCCGGCTTAAGATTGTACGGTTTCAGCCGTGCGGCCAAGGCAGACACCTCAGCCTCAGGAGCGCCGCCGTGTATGTGGGCGCGGCCGTCGTGCGGCTCCACTGCTGGTGTATTGTCCACATATCGGCGGATATTAAGGTTGTACCCTTCGGCCTCAATCTCTTTTAGCGAGACTACGCTGGAATAGCCGGGGATAGTCTTGTATTGCTCAAACACAGTGACTATTTTCTCTATGTGCTCATGCTTGAGGTAGTGCATGGCTCGGCCTTCCATATATTCTCGGTCGGCGTTGATAAATAGCACTTTGTTCTTCCGCTCCTGTGGCTTTGTGCCTTTGGGTCGCATAACCAACACACAGACTGAAATGCCGGTGCCATAAAAGAGTTTATCGGGCAGGCCGATGACGGCTTCGATAAGGTCGTCCTTTAGGAAGCCCTCTCGGATCTTACCCTCCTGCTGGCCGCGGAAAAGGGCGCCATGCGGCAGTATGGTTGTCATCATGCCGTCGTTCTTAAGCACGGAGAGCATGTGCTGTACGAACATTAGGTCTGCCTTCTTGCCGGCGGTGGGCGTCCAGCCATAATTAAATCGCTCAGGGAACTTTATTTTGTCGCGGGAATATTTGCCGCTGAAAGGCGGGTTGGATATTACGCGGTCAAATCGCATCAGGGTGTTGTGCTCGTCTATGTGGTGGGGGTCGGCTATGGTGTCGCCGTGCTCTATACGGGCGTTGTTGGCCGCGTTGTGGAGCATCATGTTCATGCGGCAAATAGCATAGGCGCTCTCATTGCTCTCCTGGCCGTTGAGTGACAGGGTGGAACCGTCTCCGCCGTTCTCGTCTACGTACTGCTTGGAAAATATAAGCATGCCGCCGGAACCGCAGCATGGGTCGTAAATGCGCTGGCGGGGCTGGGGCTTTACCAAGCGTACCAGCATGGGGATTATGGAGCGCGGGGTGTAGAATTCCCCGCCTTTTTTACCTGAGGTCTCGGCGAACATGTATACCAAGTACTCGTAGGCCGCGCCGAGCAGGTCCGGATGGTCAAAATCCTCGTCACGCAGGCGGTAGTCGCCGAAATGCTTAATGAGCTGGCGCCACTTGTCGTCCTTGATGCTTTTTTTAGTGAAGTCTATCTGGGAGAAGACGCCTTTTAATTTTTTAATGTTCTGGGGGTGCTCTTCAAGGGCGCGGAGGGCTTTTACAAGGCCATCGCCCACGTTGGTGTGCACATGGTCGCGCAGGTAGGACCAGGAGGCTTTCTCAGGGACATAGAGTTGGTACAGCGCGGAGTCTTCTGCTAATTTGTCGGCCTCTTTTTGTGTTTTGCCTTTCTTAATGGCCTCATGTATAAGTTTCTCGCGCTCGGCGTCAAAAACATCCGAGCAGCGCTTTAAGAAGAGCAACCCATAAATATAGTCTTTGAACTCAAAGTGGTCCATTGTGCTGCGGAGTATGTCGGCAGCTTTATAAAGGTGCGTTTCAAGCTTAGGAAGTGTTAGTTTTGCCATTGTTGTGCAGTTGAGTGAAAAAAAATCTAGTCGCGCCTGGTTAAGCCCCGGCCACATTTTAATTCTATATCTTCCCCACCCGGGTAGCAATAATAATTATATTAATCGTATTATCACGCAAGCCGCGGGAGAAACGCGCCGCTGCCCATAACAGCGGTGGCGGTTTCAGTTTTTTCATGCGTTCAGGATGCTGTTTATCTTATCGTCGTCTATCCCGTTCTTTATCAGTTTCGCGTCCACAGATTCGACAAATAAAGTGTTCAGATCTATTTTGTCTATTTCCGTAGGGTTTTTAAGCGCCGATGATACGGTTTTTGCCAGGCTTAAGAATCCTTTTACCAGCAGGCCTGTTGGGCCAGTAGCCAGTATTCCTGCCGCAGCGCTCAGCGCATCAAGCAGGCCTAACGCCCCGGCTTTTTGACCGTCGTCTTTGGCTATTGCCAGTAACACCGCTTTAAGTTTTTCATTTTGACTCATTGTGTTTCTCCTAGAGAAGTTTTATTCCGAGCTTATTGCAGTAATCAATGATCTGGCTGCTTAGTGCGGCCAGGTCACCGGCTTGTTTGCCTACGTCATTGGTTTTTGTGGAGGAAGTCTCCTCGATCTTTAAGGCGGTCACATACGCGTTGTGGGCTTCAGCGTATTTGTTGAGCACTTTCTTAAACTCGCTCAAGTCGGCCAATGTTTTTTTCTGCGCGCCGGTTATAGTGCCGGCGTCTGCCGCTTTTACGATTTCGGTTATTTGCTGAACCACCGTGTTGCTTGCGCTATCGTACATCTGCTGGCTTATCATCGCGCTCTGCTTCGCTTTATTGGTGCTGGCGCAGGCCGACACCATCAAGAGAAGTGCCGGGACAATAAACATCCAGGCCATTAACTTTATGTTTTTCATTTACTTATGCCTCCTATAGGCAGTCTCTTCCTGTACGGGCTAAGAGGCGTAATATTATCTGTACTACGCAAAAATATTGTAAAAGACTGTCCCGACAGCGTGGCGTCGCAGGTTTTTTAGTAAAAAACATTAATTTCAAGATAAAACATGGGTTTAATCCCCAGGTTTTCATATTCCCACGTGCAAATCCTATAATAGGAAAAGGCAGTTTAACGCAACGGGGGACTCCATGGGCAAGAAGAAAATAATAATCGCTACAACCGCCAAGCGCGGGCCTCGCAAATACAACACTTTTCTTAACAGGTTTATGCGCGTGCTAACCGCGCTTAACCGGAACGGTTACATTAGAACCCGCCCGATGGCCGCGGAACTGGAAGTCAGCGAGCGCACGCTGCAGCGGCTGCTGTTGGCCATGCGCGACGACCACTTTATCCTCCCAGATGAACACGAAAAGGGTAAGTGGATATTTAACTCTGAAGCGAAGAGCTTTGAGAAGCTAGACATCAACGACCAGGACGCTGCCACAATGGCCTTCCTGTGCAAACTCGCCAAGATATTCGGCGGACAAATCAACAAGTCCATCCTTCAGTCCCTGGATAAAGCCTTTACGCTGGAGGACACCGACTCCCCCTTCTTCATGATCACCCCACGCGTAAAACAGCCCGATACGCAATTGCCTTTTTATCAGGACCTTTATAACGCCATACAGTTCAAACATAAAATAAACCTCACCTATCTAAGCGGAACAGCCGAGAAGACTGTAAAGGTATGGCCGTTCTCTTTCATTATGTGTGACGGCATGTGGTATTTGGGCTACCTGCTTGAACCGGAAGCAAAGCGTAAGCAGGAAATCCGCACGCTGCGGTACACGCACATTCTCAAAGTGGAGCCGCTGGTCGAGGAAAAGTTCGAGAAGCCGACTTGGATTAATAAAACTTTAAAGGATGCTCGCAACATCTGGTTTAACCGCGACCGCTGCACCCGGGTAGTAATGGAAGTTTCCAACCGCATTAAGGATTACTTTGAACTTACAGAGTATTTCCCCGCGCAGAAAATAATTGCAGAAGGCCCGGATACTTTCAAAGTTGAAGCCAAGATATGCGTTCACAACGAAGCCGTGCCCAGTATCCTGCGGTTCCTCCCCGACATAAAGGTGCTTGAGCCCAAAGACCTTAAGAACGAAGTGAACCGTCGGATAAGCGAGTATCTGGATAGAAAAAAGTAAAGAGTGACTATCATTGGACAGCAATGGACTGCCTGCCGGGGGACCGACAGAGGCTATCAATCACTAAATTTGATGGCCTCTTTGAGCAAGTTTCGGTAGTGTTATCTGTACTCCCGGGCGGGTAATTCTGACGTACCATAGATGGGCGGGGGCAGTTAAGGCGGGGGCGGGGGCGGGGCGGGGGGGGCGCCGCGGACCGCGCGGCG
>Ga0074197_1000515_pt1 | contig 46251 bp, 44 predicted proteins | sample EPASupsiteSAE305_FD_64526 | JGI IMG/M metagenome (GOLD analysis project Ga0074197, IMG submission 64526) | Bioremediated contaminated groundwater microbial communities from EPA Superfund site, New Mexico - SAE3-05 reassembly with SPADES | ecosystem: Environmental > Aquatic > Deep subsurface >...
TGTGGGAGTATTCAGCGCGAATGAATATTTGACGCGCGCCAATCTTCTGAAGGCGTATATGAAAGTGAAGGCGGGTACTCCCATATATCCCTCCCATCGTGTCGCGGTGCTGGGGGGCGGCAATGTGGCGATGGATTCCGCGCGCATGGCGCTCAGGCTGGGAGCCGAGGAGGTCCGTGTACTCTACCGGAGGACCCGCGAAGAGATGCCCGCCCGCGCCGAAGAAGTTGAGCATGCCATAGAGGAAGGCATAATTTTCGATTTTCTGAAGAGCCCGACACGCGTGCTCGGCGACGACAAAGGCCGGGTCGCCGCACTGGAAGTATTGTCCTATGAGCTTGGAGAACCGGATGATTCGGGCCGCCGGCGGCCAGTTCCCATCCGCGGAAGCGAAGAAATCATGCCCTTCGATACCGTGATCCTGGCCATCGGCAACGAATCAAACCCGCTTATTTCGCAGACGACGCCGCAGTTGCAAGTTGATCGGCATGGACATATTATTGTTGATGAACGACAGAAAACGAGCGTCGAGCGCGTGTACGCGGGCGGCGATATCGTGCTGGGGTCGGCGACGGTGATTCTTGCGATGGGCGAAGGAAGGCAGGCTGCGCAGGCGATCAACGAAATTTTGCAATAAAAGGAGGCGGGCAGAGTGTCGCGGGGTAGACGGCGTCCCCTTTTGGTAAAAGCCTTTGTGGTGTTTTTTGTGCTTGGATGGACAGTGGCCTCCCTCCCTTCGACCTGGGCGGAAGACAGTTACAGTACCGCACTTTCGCTCTTCTGGGATGGACGCCGGCTCGAGATGGTCGAAACACGCCAGACGGAAAGCCAGCTTGCTTTTCAACGCTCGCTTGCCATGACAGAGCGCCTCCTCACTGCTGACCCCGCCAACTCCGATCTTCAGACTCTCAAAACCTGGAATCTTTTCCGCCTCCACCGCTACATAGATACAGTCGTCTATGCCCAATCCGTCCTCAATACAAAGCAGGATTACCGCATTCTTGAAACAATGGCGGAGGCTCTCTTTTTTCTTGGCAAGAACGAGGAGGCGCTTGCCGCGTTCAGCAGGTATTTCACCCTTTCACCCGAGAACGATGATCGTCGTTCGAGCGCATATTATTATGTAGGAGAAGTTTATTTTAGAATAAAGAAATATGAGCATGCGGACATCGCGTTTTCTACCGCGGTCGCGCTCGAAAAAAACATGTATTACTGGTGGTATCGCCTCGGGCTCGTAAAAGAGATACTGGGCCAGTACCGCCGCGCCTATGAGGCATTTGATGCTTCGCTCGCCCTCAGATCGGATTTTGAGCCCGCGCGCTCCGCAAAAGAGAGGGTCAAAGCCAAATCCTCGCTTTAATTCGCCATGGATACATATGCAGAGATGAATGAGGCCGAGCCTCCGGTCTTTTTGAAGAGTAAACATCATTATAAGGAAATGGCCATGTACAAAGCGGTGATATTCGACTTCGGGAACGTGCTCTGCAAGGTGGAGCGAGAGAATTTTGTGCGTGTCGCCGCCAGGCATTCGCGCACCATGGGCGCTGAGGACCTGTTGAACGCGCTCTGGGGGACGGAGCTCGAGTATGAATTTGAGACCGGCAAATTCGATTCGCACGAATATTTCAAGCGTTTGCAAGCAATTGCTGACTTCGATCCTGTTTATTCTTATGAGCGGTTCGTGGAAGATTACAAGCGCATCATTGTACCGAATCCCGATGGTGAGTGGGGGCTCAAGACCGCGGCCGGCCTCGGCGCGCGCACCTTTGTGCTCTCGAACACCTCGTTTTTGCACGCGTCCGTCATTTTCGACAATGAAGTACTGGGGACGTATCCTGAGCTCTATATTTTGTCCTATAAGGTTGGAGTGATGAAGCCTGATCCGCGCATCTGGAAAAAACTTCTCGAGTATACCCGGCTCGAGCCAGAGGACTGCCTTTATATCGACGACATCGAGCAGTACTGCGAAGCTGCGCGCAGCCTTGGAATGAGCGCGTTTCGTTACGATTTTCGTACACAATATCTCTCTCAGGAATTGAAAAATATGTTACAATAACAAATGTACGAATAACGCACAGACCGGCGGACAACTGGTTGCACAGAAAGTCGTCGGCATAGGAGGTTCTATGAAACGAGCTGTAGTCGTGATTGCCTGTCTGCTCATTGCCGTGTCTGCATGGGCTGCGGGTGGCAAGGTAGTCGTCTATACCGCGCACGAAGAAACCATCATCAACGCACTCGTTCCGATGTTCGAGAAAGAGACCGGCATCAAGGTCGAGTATGTAAAGATGGCATCTGGCGATGTCATCAACAGGGCCAAGGCTGAGGCATCGAGGCCGCAGGCCGACGTCATCTGGAGTATTGGCGGCGAACAGCTCGAGGCAGAGAATGCCATTCTCGCTCCGTATACTCCGAAGGAATGGGACAAGATCAATCCTGTCTACAAAGTCGGCACAAACTGGCTTCCCTACACTGGCATCATGAATGTGTTCATCGTCAACACCAAGATGCTCACACCCGACAAATATCCAAAAACCTGGACCGACCTCATGGACACACGTTTCAAAAAGCTCATTTCTTCCGCACGGGCGGACAAATCGGGTTCGTCCTATATGCAGCTTTGCAATGTCATTTCGATCTATGGCGACAAGGGCTGGGACGTCTACAAGGGAATCATGAAAAACATGGTTATCTCTGCTTCGTCCGGCGCAGTGCCCAAATTCGTGAATGACGGCGAGCAGGCTGTCGGCATTACCCTTGAAGACAACGCCTTCAGGTATGTCTCGGGCGGCGGCCCGGTGGCAATTGTGTATCCGGCGGATGGCACGGTCGCTGCACCCGATGGGATCGCACTCCTCAAAGGTGCTCCAAACCTTGAAAATGCAAAGATTTTCATCGACTGGTGCCTCTCGAAGCCAGTTCAGGAGTACCTCGTCGATGCAATGGCCAGACGCCCTGTCCGAACCGATTGCAAGGACCCGAAAGGACTCGCTTCGCTTTCGACGGTCAAGACAATTCCCTATGATTTTGGCTGGGCCGCGAAGAACAAGGCCGCATTCGCTGCAAAGTATGCCGATATTGCGATGGACCTTGGCCTGTAATTCAAGGCTGCTGTAATGCAAAGGCCGTCGGCGGGCGCTGCTGGCGGCCTTTTTCGTCCTTGCAGAGCGCACCGTTCAGGGCTGGCCGGTGCATTGATACTGCGTGTTCACTTTACTAAAATTGCCAATCCGCGTTTGTAAGGGGGAAGCATGGCTTCAATACAAATAGTCGATATGGAAAAACATTTTGGAGAAGTACAGGCGCTCTCCGGCGTCAATCTCGAGATTGAAAAAGGAGAATTCTTCACCCTGCTTGGGCCTTCCGGCTGTGGCAAGACGACGCTCTTGAGAACTATTGCCGGCTTTTATCATCAGGACAAAGGCGATATCTACATCGACGGCGAGCTCATCAACAATGTGCCGGCCTATCAGCGCAATACCGGAATGGTCTTCCAGAACTACGCCGTGTTTCCTCATATGACCGTATTCGATAATGTCGCGTATGGTCTTCGCGTACGAAAATTATCGAAAGAAGAAATCTCACGTAAAGTTTCGGCTGCGCTGAAGAGCGTTCATCTTGAGGGCTATGAACGGCGCACACCCGACAAGCTCTCGGGCGGCCAGCAGCAGCGCGTCGGACTCGCCCGCGCCATGGTCATCCAGCCGCGCGTTTTGCTTTTTGACGAACCGCTTTCGAACCTCGACGCAAAACTGCGCATCGAGATGCGCGAAGAAATCAGGGCTGTACAAAAATCTCTTGGCATCACTTCGATTTATGTCACACACGACCAGGAAGAGGCCCTCGTCATCTCCGACCGCATCGCGGTCATGCAGCAGGGTGTCATCCAGCAGATCGGCAAGCCGTGGGAAATCTACAGGAATCCTCAGAATACCTTTGTTGCCTATTTTGTCGGTAAAATCAACATGCTCACCATGCGCCTCGATGAAGGCGCCGAACAAGGTCTGCGCCGTGCAACACTCGGTAATCTTTCCTTCCTTGTTCCCTCTGAAGGGACCGAAGGCATGCACGAAGTGATCGCCGCTTTCCGTCCTGAAGATCTTATCGAAGCGGCGAAGGAAGGCAGCCAGAATGAGATCACCGGCATACTGAAGACCGTGAGTTTTATGGGCTCACTCGCCCGGTTCGAGCTCAATGTGGAGGGCCAGGAAATAACGATTGACCGTCACAGACCCCGGGAAGCCGATATGCCTCAAAAGGGGGCCGCAGTGTCATTCGCGGTACCAACGCAATCCATGCTGCTTTTCGATCCGAAAACGGGCCGCAGAATCGGTAAAGGAGGCCGGCGATGAGCTCTGGAGTGAGAACTTCGAGACTTCACGGCCACCGGCCTGACATCTGGTCACTCGTTATTTTTGCGGGGTTTGCGATCGTCGCGATATTTCTGATCTACCCTTTGTTTGACGTTTTTCGCTACAGTTTTCTCGACAAAGTGACCAAGACCCTCTCGCTGTCGAACTGGAAGACTTTTTTCTCCAAGGCTTATTATCTGCGCGCTTTCTGGCACTCGATACTTATAGCGCTTTTGACTACTTTCTTTTCTATGGTGCTTGGCATTCCGCTCGCCTTTTTCACGACGCGCTACCGCATTCGGGGCACGAACCTTCTCAATACGCTTTCCGTGCTGGCATTGCTTTCGCCCACATTCATTGGCGCCTATTCATGGATTACGATGCTGGGGAGAAACGGATTTTTACGCCTTTTTTTCCAGTCGATCGGCATCAATTTACCGCCGATCTATGGAGCTTTCGGTATTGTGCTCGCGGATTCGCTTCAATATTATCCTTTTATATCGCTCATGACCGCGGGCGCACTCATGACAATCGACCGTTCGCTCGAAGAGGCGTCCGAGAACCTCGGCGCGCGCTCGATGAAGACATTCTTCAGTGTGACCCTTCCGATGATCCTGCCTTCGGTAACGGGTGGCGCGCTCATTGTGTTCATGATGTCCCTTTCGAATTTTGGCACGCCAATGATCATTGGCGGCAATTATCTTGTGCTGCCGACACTCGCCTACAACCTCTATACAAGTGAGATCAGCCAGACACCAGGCATGGCTTCCACAGTATCGATTGTACTCATGCTATGCGCTTCGGTGGTCATTGTGCTGCAGCAGTGGCTTTCTTCGCGACGCAAATATGCCAGCATGCTGGTGAACAGGCCGGTTGTCAAACGGCTCAAGGGCATAAAATCGCTGCTCGCGCACCTGTTGTGCTACTTCATCGTATTTTTCTCGACGCTGCCGCTCGCGGTGATTGTCTATTACAGTTTCCGGAAGACTTCGGGCCCCGTGTTCAAGCCTGGATTCAGTCTCGACAGTTACCGGCAGATTTTCTTCGATGTGCCCAAAACCGTGATGAACAGTTTTTTGTATTCGCTCATTGCGGTGCTCCTCATTGCGTCTGTAGGGACGCTGCTGGGATTTGTCATCGCCAGAAAGCGGAATGCCGCTGTCAGGGTGCTCGATCCTCTGCTCATGATTCCTTATATGGTGCCGGGCACTGTGCTTGGCATCGGATTCATTGTGGCGTTCAACAGACCGCCCATAATTCTTTCGGGGACGGCGACGATCATCGTTTTGACGTATTTTATCCGGCGTTTGCCGTATTCTGTGCGTTCGGCCGCTTCAATTCTCAAACAGATCGATCCTGCACTCGAAGAAGCGGGCATCAATCTGGGGTCGCCGCCCGGACGCACGTTCAGAACCATCACCCTGCCACTCATGCAGGGTGGTATAATTTCAGGCGCAATAATGAGCTGGGTAACATCGATGAACGAATTGTCCGCCTCGATTCTTTTGTACGTCGGGAAGACGATGACGATGCCCATCAAGATTTACCTGTCGGTTGCCGACGGCTATTTCGGCACGGCGAGCGCGATGTCCACAATCCTGCTTGTCGTGACGGGTCTTTCCATGTTCATAGTCAACAAATATTTCAACCGAGGCAGCGATACATTCATTGCGGCATGATCGCCTATTGTTCGTTCCCGCGAAATTTTCTATAGTGCTGACACTATGTACGCTCGATATGAACCGAAAAATGTTCCCGATCCCAGGCTGCTCGAAGCGCTTCAGCGCGAACAGGCCGATGGTCCATTTTTTTCTTCTCTCGGCCACGACATGAGCGTGTTCATCCTTCGCCACGGACAGAGCGAAGGCAATGCGCGCAATACCTATCAGGGCCGGCTCGACTTTCCCCTTTCCGCACACGGGGAAGAGCAGGCGAGGGCGGCTGGCGAATGGCTCTGTCAATTCAGTCCCGACTATGTCATTGCAAGCCCGATGCAGCGGGCGCGGCGGTCGGCGGAAATTGTGGCCGATCTTGTACATATCGATCATATCGAATTCAACGATGTGCTCATCGAAGTGGATACGGGCATTTTTTCGGGGATCGACCCGGATACCGCGGCCCGCAGGTACCCTGAGCTATGGGATGAATTCTACATAAAGAGCTGGGATGCCATCCCCGCTGCGGAGCCGTCGCAATCGATGTACGGGCGGGCAATCCTCGCGTGGAAACGCATTCTCGAGCTGGGCCTGCAGGGAGCTTCGCGCATTGTATGCATGACGCACGGCGGCCTTGTGCAGTGGCTCATGAAATCTAGCCTGGGTGTGCATCGGTGGCTGCCGCTTCTTCCCATGTCGAATTGTGGTATTTCTCAATATGAAATAGAAATGGTAAAAAAGAACAATCCTGCGTTTGTGCAATGGACAAAGATCAATTTTCATCCGCCATTGGCTCCCGAGGGGCCAGCGCCGGTTTTTTAAGCAAAAACAGGAAAATTTGAAGCATTCTCCTCATTCTGTGCGTCTATGCAGTGAGGAGGTGCTTTATGCGCACTAAAACTGCAATAATTGTCGCTGTATGCCTGCTCGTTGGAGCAGCGCTGCAGTCCTTCGCACTCGAACAGGAGGGCGAAGCGTTCGACCCTGCCCTGTGGTCGTTTATACCTGGCGAGCCCCTCAGCCAGGACGCATGCGCCGCTGCGGTGGGAGGAGATGTGCGTATGTCGCTGAATCAGAATCGAACAAAACTCACCGTAAATGTCATCGATAACGAATACGAAGCGAGACTGGGAAGAATTCCCCCAGAACAGGTGCTGGAATTTGATGTACACAACAGAGTAGTCAATACGACGCAGGCGCCTTTCATGCCTGCAAAGGCAGCCGGCCGTACTCTCGCCGCATCTGCTTCTGTAACGACAAAACCTTCGCAATTCCCTGAAGGTTATTGGACAGTAACTGCCGTAAAGCCGCGGTCAGACAAGTATGGTCCCTACATGCTCTCGACAAATGCTGTTGGAAATGTTGAAGTCTATGTGAGCGATGGCACGGGGGGACAACTGTCGATCGGCACGTACAGCGACTTAGGTTATGCCCTTCATTCGAACACGAATGCTTTCAATGTATCGAAATCATATGGTTGCCTTATTTTAAAACAGGAGGATGTGGCAATGCTCGCCGGAATTCTTCGGCAAGACAGGGCAGAGAATGCCAAGGCGGTACAGAAAATACTGGTTCGATCGCCGGGGCGCATATTTGATAGATGAGAATTTTCGGGATATGAATTTTAACTAGAGGAGCCAATTTCAAAAGTCGGTTACTTCTGAAATTGGCTTTGCATTTGCTCCGGTTTCGTTGAAACCGTACGCAAATGCTGCAATAAAAGGTTGCTCTTTCAAAACTCGTCCGACTTTTGAAAGAGCCTCAGAGAAGAAAATTTCTGCCTTCTTTCTGCCCGAGGGGTCTTACGCAGAAAAGAAGGCAGCTTTGCGGCAGGCGCTGCTGCGTAAACTGCTTTCGGTTCCTTTTAAAGACCGATGAAATCGCTTATAGTAAGAATTGAGGAGGCTTGTATGAGAAAGAATTGTTCTGGTTTTGGATTTGTTGCACTGCTCCTTGGGATAGTGACGATCTTCATGCTCGCATCCTGCAAGCAGGCGAAGGTGGTTGAGAAACCCATTGAGACTGTGCCATCGCAGACAAATGCAGAGCAGAAGACTCTTCCTGCCCCAGGTCCCCACCCCGAGGCTGCAGTTGGAGTGCCGGAGGTATCAAAACAGAACGAAAATATTCTGCTTGTCTACCGCCATACCGGTTCCGGGTATGCGGAAGCGTACGGGTTTGACACATATGTTTTCCGCCTTCTCACGGATGGTTCTGGGCAAATTACGGGAGGAATCGCGTATCAGCGCACTATCGGAGGCGAAATTGAGGCCGTCCGCTACAATACGAGTCTTTCGGGTGATGAAATTTCACTTACCGCTTCCAGCCCAGGCGAGAAGTCCTGGTCCGATACTCTGAAACTCAAAGAGAACCGCGTGGACGTCTCCGGTGCGCACAAGATGGTCGCCACGCTGGATAAGGCACTCGTATTTTCTTCTTCCGACGGAAATTACCGAGAAAGCTATTCGACGGACCCCGCGCAGAAGGACCTTCCCGTGGAAATCAGGAAAGGCGGCTCGCTGATGGAGAAAGGCGCATGGTCATATCCGGAAACCGGAAAGGCTGTCTATGCACAGACGAGGCCTGAGGACGCGCAGAATGCCGAAGGATTCCAGATTTCATTGTGGTACCAGGATAAGGGCGATTTTCGATTTATGACGGAAGGGCCGGAACCCATCAATGAGGTATATGCCACCGGCTTCGCAAGCGTGCTGGCCAGTGACCATGAGCTTGTCAATGCGGTGCTTTTGGACTTGATGCTCGGGGACTCGAGATATCTGCGACCTGTGTATGCTTTTGGGATTTCCCGGCGCGGCTCGGGGAAGTGAGCCAGAGAATTCTGAGATGGCATTTTCGAAGCGGGGGTTGTATTTTGAAGGCTTTTTATGATTGAATGACGGTATCCTTCTGAGAGGAAAGGACAAATCGATGAGCCTTCATATTGCAGCGCAAAAAAGTCAAATTGCCGACAAGATTCTCCTCCCCGGAGATCCGCTCCGGGCAAAATTCGTCGCCGAAAACTACCTCGACAATCCTGTATGCTTCAATGAAGTCCGCAACATGTTCGGCTATACAGGCACATACAAAGGCAAGCCTGTATCAGTGATGGGCACGGGCATGGGCATGCCGAGCCTCTCTATCTATGTCAACGAACTGATCCGTGAATATGGTGTGAAGCGGCTTATCCGCATCGGTACCTGCGGGGGCATGCATGAGTATGTAAAGTTGCGCGATATCGTGCTCGCAATGAGCGCGAGCACCGATTCCGCGGTGAACCGTGTGCGCTTCAATGGAATGGATTACGCGCCGACCGCTTCGTTCACGCTGCTCAAGGCCGCCTGGGATTCCGCGACAGCGCGCGAACTGCGAGTGTTCGCCGGGCCAGTGCTGAGTTCCGACATGTTCTACACCGAAGATCCCGATCAGTGGAAACTCTGGGCAAAATTCGGCGTCGTTGCGGTGGAGATGGAGACCGCCGAGCTCTATACGCTGGCGGCAAAGTATGGATGCGAGGCACTTTCGGTGCTCACCATATCCGATAATTTAATCACCGGAGAAAAGACGACTTCAGAAGAACGCCAGCTTTCCTTCCGTGCCATGATGGAAGTCGCGCTTGACGCGATATTCGCCTGACTTTCAGACGTCCTTGAAAGCCTCTATATCGCGCTCGATTTTCTGGGCCTGCGTATAGAGGCTGTCTTTTAGACGCTTGAGTTCCGTATTGACTTCCTGCGCAAGGCGGGCCTCTTCGGTTTTTCGCTGTTCGAGCGCGTCCTGAGAGATTTTTCGCATTTTTGCATCCATGGAAGATAACCAGCTGTCAATTTGCTCGTCCATGGCGGCCTTGCTGGACTCGAGTTTCTGGGCAACATCCTCTTCAAAGGTGCCGAGCGCTGTGGAGATATTGCCCTCGGCAGTGGTTTTGAGATCTTCGGTACGGGCTTGTGCTTCTTCAAGCCTGGCTCGCAGGGTTGATATTTCGTCCAGGAATTCTTTTTCAAAGGAAGCGCGGTGCGCTTCGAAGGCTTGGCCAAACTGGGCAAACTGCTCTTCAAGCGAATCGCGTTCGGCCTTGAATTTTTTTGAAAGGGCGGTGGAGGTCTCGGCAGTTTCTTTCTGAATGCGCGCCATGTCGGTGGTCATTGCGTTGAGGGCGGCCTTGGCCTCGGAGAGCCTGTGGTCGGTATCAGAAACTTGCGACGAAGTCGCTGCAGCGAGGCTGCTGAGTTTTGTCTCGGCGGTTTGGCTGAGGGTATCGAGATTTTGGGAAAGCGCGGCGACGCGCTCTTCGGTCTGCCGTGAAAGCTCGTCGAAATTGGCGGCGATGTGGGTACGGAGGGCGCTGTACGCGGAGTCTTCGATATTGTGGGCGCGGGATGCCGCGGCTTCAAGGGCGGTTTCAGTCATCCGGTCGATTTGTTCCCTGAGGGAAGAAGCTTGCGCGATTGCTGACTGCGCATCGGTTTTGGATTTCTCGAACATATTGACGATTCCGGTGAGCTGTTCATGCAGTTGGTCGAGAATGTCGTCCCTGAAACCATCGAGAATCTGCTTTGCATCGTGGGCAAACTGTTCCTCGACTTTGGGCATTTCCGTTTCGATGGAATTCATTTTTTTGTCGGCGTTTTCGACGCGGCGGGCGAGTTCTTCGATAAAATTATTTTTTTCAGCCAGATGCGCGATATTTTGATCGACACGTTTGGTCATGTCCATGAGCTGGGCAAGAATGTTGTCGTATTCTTTAAACCGATTGGCAATTTCGGTGATCGAGTCGGATTTTTCGTCGATTGTCGCTTGCGCGTCTTGTATTTTTTCGAGTACAACCTTCGCTGCCTTTTGCTGAACATCCAGATCGATGCCGTAATGCTTTATTTCTTCGCTCTTTGATTCAACATAGGAGCCAAGCTCGTCCTTGAGCTTGTCGCCCAGACGTTTTAATTTTTCCAGCGAACGATTATCGGCAGTCAATAAATGGTAGACGCCAAACATCGCGGCCACAATGACAAGCGTTACCAGATTTCCGGCTGAAAACAACATGCGGTGCTCCTTTCCAGAAGTATAGCGCCCTATGTTGATTTACAAAAGTGCTGCTGCAGGGAGTGCTGCCGTGTCAAACATAAAAAATGCTTGATAATAAAACCCAAGTACTTGACAAAATATTTCCTTCAGTTACAATGCACTCCGCGAATTAAAGGGAGGTGAGGATTATTCATCAGATCACTGTCGAGGACAATGAGCCCCTCGAGAAGGCACTGAAACGTTTTAAAAGAATGGTCGAAAAAGAAGGCATCATCCGCGAATGGAAAAGCCGCGAGTATTTTGAAAAGCCATCAGCTATTCGTAACAGAGAAAAGAAAGCGCTCGAACGGAAACTCATGAAGAAAACCCGCAAAGCGCAGGAAAGCAAATACTGATTCCCGGGCGGTCCGAACCATCCGCAGCAAAAGCCGCTTTTTTTGAGCGGCTTTTTTCTTCTTTTTTTGCGGGGGATTTATGCGAAAACGATATGTTTCGATATTGCAGGCAATTATAACAAGCTTATTATTCCTCGTCTTCTTTGCAGCGTGCGGACAGAAAGGCACCGTTCAAGGTATTGATACACCGAATCCAAAGCTGAAGACGGTCGATCTGGCAATCGGTACGGCCACCGTGAAAGCCGAAGTTGCCCTCACCGAAATCGAGCGAAACCGCGGTCTCATGTACCGGACTACTTTGCGCGAGGGCGAAGGGATGCTTTTTGCATTCGATCGCGATCAGCAGGTTTCGTTCTGGATGAAAAATACAAAGTTGCCTCTTTCGCTTGCCTACATCCTTTCTGACGGCACCATCGTGCAGATACTCGATCTTGTGCCTTTTTCTGAAGAACCGCGCCCTTCGACCCGCAGCATCCGCTATGCACTCGAAGTACCGCAAGGCTGGTTTGGGCGGACCGGCATAAAAGTCGGCGATAAAGTACAAATTCCACCACTGAAATAGAGAAGCAGAAAGCGTCTGTGCGTGGCGCAATCATGCGTGGGGCCGCCAAGCGCGTTCCATCTGTGCTCCCCGTTCGTGTGTCGGTCCTCCTCAGCAATAATTGCCAAAACGCCTGTCACGCGGTAATTTATATACTCAGAACAGTGTAATCTGCACTTAAAAGGAATTGATATGCTCGATATAGTACTGTACGGCGAACCCATTCTTATTCAGAAAGCCCAAGAAATCAAGGAATTCGATCACGACCTTGAAAAATTGGCAGGCGATATGCACGACGCGATGAAGCGCGATCACGGCATTGGTCTGGCCGCGCCACAGGTCGGCGCTTCAAAGCGACTTTTTGTTGTTGGCCTTGACAACGAACCTTTGCGGATATTCATTAACCCCCGTATTGTCGCAATGAGCGAGAAAACCAGCGAGTATGAGGAGGGCTGTCTCTCATTTCCAGGTTTGTATTTTACCGTCGTGCGCCCTTCCGCGGTCGATATCGAAGCCCTCGATATTCGCGGAAAGCCATTCCGGCTCAGCGCCGACGGGCTTCTGGCCCGTGTCATTCAGCATGAATACGATCATCTCGATGGCATTCTCTTTATCGACCGTGTTTCTCCCGCAAAACGCAGGCGTGCGCTCGCCCACTATAGTCGCATGCTGAACATGTAGGGGTGCCCGGTGCGCGTTCTATTTGCCGGAAGTCCTGACATTGCCGTGCCGGCCATGGAGGCTCTGGCTGCGTCTTCGCACACTGTGACCGCTGTCCTGACAAACCCTGCATCGAAGGTGGGGCGCGGCCTAAAGATGAGCGGCACACCAGTCGCCCAAGCTGCCTTGCGCCTTTGGGGTGACGGCGTTCCAATTTTTACTTTCGAAACGCTGAAGACAACGGCGCGTGAAGCTGTCGCTGCCTGCAATGCCGACATTCTAGTTTCTTTTGCATATGGGCACATTTTCGGGCCAAAATTTATGGCACTTTTCCCGAAAGGCGGCATCAATGTACATCCGAGTCTTCTGCCGCGATGGCGCGGCAGTTCGCCCATTCAACACACTATCCTCGCGATGGATGAAGAAACGGGCATTTCAATTCAAACAATCGCTCCCGAAATGGATACGGGCGATCTTCTGCTCGTGCAGCGGATTCCATTGACAGGGAGAGAAAAGGCCGGCACTCTTTCCGGGCTTTGCGCACATTTGGCGGCGCCCATGGTAGTCGAGGCGCTGGACGCTATCGATCAAGGGAAAGCTCGGCCTCGTCCGCAGACTGGCGATCCCACGTATTGTGGTAAAATCTCAAAAGAAGACGGCCGCGTCGATTGGGGCAGGCCCTCGCGTGAACTGGATGCCCGCATACGCGCGTTCGATCCGTGGCCGGGCTCGTATACTAGTTTGCGCAATATGCGCCTTTCCATTCTTGAAGCAGAGCCGTTTGACGAATTTGTGCCCTCAAACGCGGATGAGCATGTGACAAATTCCGTGCCGGGGACTATAATCGCAGTAGCCGCCACAAAAGGCATAATTATAAAAACGGGGCAGGGTTATCTTGCGGTGAAGCATCTGCAGCTTGCGACGCGCAAATCTGCGGGTTTCCGCGAGTTTGCAAATGGCGTGCGAGATCTTGTGGGCACAGTGCTTTTTTGAATGCGAAGGAACAGTAAACATGGCGAAGAAAGATATCAAGGATTTTACTCAGACAATAAAAGAAAGTACCTCGAAAGCTCCAGAAAAAGTGTCGGCAACAGTGAAAACGGTTGCCGAGACCGCAAGCGAACAGCACAAGCGCATTTCGGAGTGGACCAAGCCCCAGAAGCGCACGTTCGTGTTGTTTGCACTCCTCATGTTTTTAGTGATGGTGCTTGTCGCGGTGTTGGTTTTTTTCGCCACTTTGAAAGGTGAAGAGCGTACAATGGTTCCGGACGTGCGCCGCATGGACCTCGCCGATGCCCTGATGAAAATGCAGCAGCGCGAACTGTATCCGCGCCTCACCTTGCGGTTTACCGACAACCCTCTTGATCGCAACCTTGTGCTTGACCAGTCACCTCCCGCAGGAAGCATCGTCAAGGCGGGGCGGCGCATCAACCTCGTCGTAAGCCGCGGCGCCGTGCTCGATAAAGTCGAAGACTATTCGGGCCGCAACATCGACGACCTCAAGCTCTATCTGCAAGGCCTCTCTACGACGACCAAAGTGCTTGTCAGTATCCGTGAACCGCCCCTGTATATTTTTGACAATTCGGCTCCCGGCACAATTCTCGATCAGACCCCAAAGTCCGGAACCGAGATCTCCGGCCCGACCGTCCTTGACCTCGTGGTCAGCAAGGGCCCCGAAGCCAAAGACATACCCATGCCATCCCTCATTGGGCTGTCGCTGCGCGAAATGGCGTCGAAGGCGGCGACGACTCCGCTCGTGTTCAAGTATAAGATGCGTGCCGCTCATGACAAGGAAAATCCGGGTACCGTTGTCGAGCAGTCGGTGGAGGCGGATACGACGCTCAAGCAGCTGGACACAGTACAAATTACAGTTGCTTCGCCCACAGCCCGCAAAGGCTACACTTCAGGGATATTTGAATATACGTTACCCGAATATCCCTATGTCGTTCCGGTAGAAATCGATGTTATTGCTCCCGATGGCACAAGAAAATCGATATATTCAGTCAAGCATCCCGGTGGTGCTTTCAACGCACCTTTCTCTGTGCAGAGCGGATCGGTGCTGGTGCTCATGGTCAGTGGTGCGGAGGTGACTCGCAAGGAGGTAAAATGATGAACGGGCAAGGTGAAATTCCCGTGGAAATCGTTCACCTGTATACCTACGATATCGGACGGGCGATAGACCTCAAAAAAGTGGCTTCGCTTGTGCCAGCGCATCACGAGATCGAGTTCGCGAAGCGGCGCGATACTCCCGTTTCACTCACTCTCCCCAAGCCGATGGTGCTCTCCATCAGTACTGACGAATGCGATTCGAAGTGTTTTGAAAAAATCTCCGCGCAGGCAAAGATTTATGAAGATGCCGCAGTCACTCTGATTGTGCGCTACCGGACGATGTCGAGGTTTGAAGACCTTTCTCAAAAAGCGAATATGCCTATCCGCGATATAAGCAATTCCATATCCATTGAGCAGTTTGCCGAGTCTTCGTTCAGAATGATCCACGAAGCCTTGCGCAGCGCTGTTTCAGGATACAAAGAGCTCAGTGAGAACGACCGCGAAGCGTATACTGCTTTCTGCCTGCTCGAATGCCCGGGCGGCGACCCACAGGCCTTCATCGAGGATCATAAGGATATCGCGGCGAGCCTTCTTTCCGGTGAGCCCGTCGGAACGCTTCATCTGAACCAGATTGAGCAGGTTCTCTGCAAACCCTTCAGCTACCGCAAAGACGATATCGCGATTTTTGACCTGGAGCGTTGTCTCATAATCGATCCCGCGGCGGATTACGACGATGTCATCATGATGGCGGAGCACGCGAACTACCGGCTCATCGAGCTGCGGGAACTCGACTTTTTGCTCGACAAGTGGCTGGGGGAGGCCGAACAGGACATCCGCCGTCTGTATCTTTCCGGCACGCGCAGAAAATCCGGTGAGCGGGCGCTTAGGCTCAAACTCGCACAGATTCAGGGTTTGCGCTTCGATGCGCTTTTCACCCTCGAAAATCTTGACAATTCTTCTAAAATTATCGGTGATTATTTTCTTGGCTCGATTTACCACAGGCTCTGCGAAATCTTCAACACCGATGAATGGAAATTCTCGATCGAACGACGCCTCGGTGCCCTGCAGAATATCTACGAGCTTTTGAAAACTGACACGACCGAACAGCGCATGATGACCCTCGAGCTGGTATTCATCGCGGTATGCATCATCTTCCCGATTCTGCAGATTCTGCAGGTTATGCTGGTGAAGTGACGATGGAGCGCGCATGGAATGCCGGCTGGTGGTTCAGTCCAGGGCCTGTGGCAGATGCGTTTTTAAGCGAAGCCTGGGGCGGACCAGCGAGAGAGACCGCTGATGGTCCTTCGGCGGGAACTCCCGCGGCGGGAGAAGGGCGTGCCTCCTGGATACCTGTGCATTTGCCGCACGACATGATTGGCGTGCCCCTCAATGCTTTTGATGAAAGAACTTTTGCCCGCAGAGGCTGCTATGCGAAGGCGCTCAGGAAAGAAGACGTGGGGGCGCTCGCAGGCGCGGTGCCGGATGCACAAACCTCGGCGGACCAGGCCGAGACCCATAAAGCGGCGCCTACAGATGTGGCTCTCTTTTTGCGCTTCGAGGGGGTGAGTGTTTCCTGCCGCGTCTGGGTGAACGGTAGGTTCGCAGGCAGTCACAAGGGGCCGTACACTCCTTTCGAGGTGCGCATCGATCCTTTTCTGCAGCCGCAGGTAGAGGCGTGTGCGGCAGTTTCTGTCCCCTCGGCATGGATTCTTGTGGAAGTTGACAGCGCGGAGGATGCCGGGATCCCGCCCTTCGGGGCTGTGGTGGATTATCTGGCGTTCGGCGGCATCTATCGGGGGGTGAGCCTCTGCGCGCGACCAGGTGCATGGCTTGATGCGGTGTGGGGGGCGTCGCGGCCGCGGGGGGATTCGCTCGATGGGGCATGGCACCTCGAGATCAGCGTTGAAGCAAAGAGTTTCACGGGGCGGATAATCGAGCACGGCTCTCTCCGTGCGCGCCTGCTTCGCAGCGGAGGCCTTGTGGCCGAGGGCGATGTTCTTTTGCCAGAAGCCCCACTGTCCGAGATTCAACCCGCCCAAGCACGGAATGATGCCATCTCCCTTTCCGCGAATTTCTCGCTGAGCGTCGACAAACCGCGGCTCTGGGACATCGACAATCCTTTTTTGTACGATCTTGAGATATCGCTGTGCGGCCAGACGGGCCGGAAGCTCGATACAAGGACTATTCGCATCGGGTTTCGTACCGCGGAATTCGGTCCTTCAGGCTTTTATCTCAATCATCGGCGAGTTTTTTTGCGTGGGCTGAACCGTCATCAGGAGTACCCCTACGCCGGCTATGCCATGGGCCCCGATGCCCAGCGGCGCGACGCGGAAATGCTCAAGCATGAACTCGGCTGCGTCATCGTCCGCACGAGCCATTATCCCCAGTCACCCCATTTCCTCGACGCGTGCGACGAGCTCGGCCTTCTTGTCTTCGAAGAACTTCCGGGCTGGCAGCATGTCGGCGGCGCCACATGGCAGGAACAGGCGATGACCGATCTTCGCGACATGATTCTCCGCGACCGGAATCATCCGAGCATCGTACTCTGGGGCGTGCGCATCAATGAATCTCAGGACAATCACGAATTCTATGCCCGCACGAACGGACTTTCGCGAAAACTCGATTCCTATCGCCAGACCGCGGGTGTCCGGTATGTTGCGCACAGCGAACTTCTCGAGGATGTTTATACCTTCAATGACTTTACCCATGACGGCGAAGGCACTTTGTATATTACCGAACCAGCAAAAGTGCTCCCGAAGCACAATAAGAGAGCGCCGTACCTCATCACCGAGCATACAGGCCACATGTTCCCCACAAAGCGCTTCGATCAGGAAGAACGCCTTGTCGCTCACGCTCTTCGCCATGCACACATTCTCGATGCCGCGATGGCGAATGCGCGCGTGGCGGGATGTATCGGCTGGTGCGCCTTCGATTATCACACGCACAAGGATTTCGGTTCAGGCGACCGCGTCTGCTACCACGGCGTTGCCGACATGTTCCGCATCCCGAAGTACGCGGCCTACGTGTACGGGAGCCAAGTGGCGCCTTCCGAGCGCATCGTACTTGAGCCTGCCTCGCGTTTTGCCAAAGGTGAACGCAATGCCGGCTACATGCTTCCTGTGCATGTGTTCACCAATTGTGACGCCGTTGACGTGTATCGGGGCGGAGCCTATATCGCGCGATTCTTCCCCGATAGAGCGCATTTCGCGAATTTGCCGCACCCGCCTGTCGTCATCGATGATCTGATCGGCGAGCGAATTGCGGCCGAGGGATGGTCACGGCGGGACGCAAAGTTGTTCCGCAGACTTGCCGGCAGGGGGATGGCTGTAGGGGCAGCCCGTCTCAACATATGGGAAAGGCTTGGCATGGGCTTTTTTATGCTGAGGCACAAGCTCAGCACGCACAAGCTCGAGGAGCTCGTGATGCGCTATGGCTGGGGCTCCGCGGACGAAAAGATTCGCCTTGTGGGCATTCTCGACGGCAAAGAGGTCGCCGAGCGCGGTTTCGGCGCCGATGGCGCGGCGGAAAGGCTCGTGGCTGAGGCCGACGCGAACAGGCTCGATGCGAGGGACGAAGAAGAATGGGCCAGCACGCGCGTCGTTGTCAAGGCGCTTGATCAATATGACAATACCGTGCCTTTTGTATTCGAGCCCTATACAATTGAGGTTGAAGGGCCGGCGCGGTTGATCGGACCACCGCAGAGAGCGCTTGTCGGCGGAGCCAGCGCATTTTGGGTTGCGGGTGGTGCGGAAAAGGGGCGGGTTCGCATTTCGGTCTCTTCTCCACGCTTTGAACAGCCGGCCGTCCTCGAACTTAAAGTCGAATGATGATACCGTATGCGTATGAATGAAGAAGTAAGCCGTGGCCCGGGAGTTGTCGCCAAAGAAGAAGCGACTCAAGAATCTGTCGCTAAAACTGAAAGCGCGCCAGGAGCTGCCAGCCAGCCCCGGCAATTTTTGGAAGACCTTCTGCTGATTGAAGATTTTCTCCGCTATGGTTTTCGAAGCGGCCGCCAGATCGAAGCCGAAGAGGGAAATTCAGCCTTCGGCGACTCTTCCAGCGCAGAAGATGAGACTGGTTTCGCAAATGAAGATCGCCAGGCCCGCCTCAAAGACATCGAAGCGCGCGTGCGCCAGTGTACAGCCTGTGTCCTTTCTCAGTCCCGCTCGCGCACAGTCTTCGGCGAAGGCGTCACCAATCCCCAGGTGCTGGTGATCGGCGAAGGCCCCGGCGCGGAAGAAGACCGCCAGGGTCTGCCCTTTGTGGGGGCCTCGGGCAACCTCCTCGATAAAATGCTCGCGGCCATTGGCCTTTCACGCAAAACCAACTGCTATATCGGGAACATCGTCAAATGCCGCCCCCCCAACAATCGCGAGCCGACCCCGACCGAACGCGACGCCTGCATCGGCTACCTCCGTGCCCAAATCGAAATACTGAGGCCTATGTTCATCCTCTGCGTCGGACGCACCGCCGCGCACAGTCTTCTTGAAGTGAACGATGCGATTTCGCGGCTCCGGGGCCGCACGTTTGCCTTTGAAGGCATTCCTGTCAGAATAACCTTTCATCCTTCGGCACTTTTGCGCGATGCGAGCCTCAAGCGTCCCGCGTGGGAAGATTTGAAGCAGTTCCGCGCCCTCATGGATGGTACGGCAGACGGCCCAGCCCGGACTTCAAAGGGCGGGGAGTAACAGGATGCCTGCGTCATTCGTGCGCGTGGCCTATCCGATTCCTCTCGAAGAGACTTTCTGGTACCGGAATCCCAAGTCAGCGCGCGTTGAAATAGGCATGCGCGTGGAAGCCCCGCTTGGAAGAAGGCCGAAAGCCGCCGGCTATGTGATCGAAGTAGCCGAAGCTCCTTCTACCGAAAACAAGCCTGTGAGCGCCCTTCCTTTGGACCTTACGTGCCTTGCCCCGGACAAAATCCGCGATATTCTGCGGGTTGTCGATACGGAACCGCTGTTCGACCCCGGGACGCTTGAACTCGGCAAATGGCTCGCCGCGATGTACCACTGCTCCCTCGGTGAAGCACTTTCCGCCATGCTGCCCTCCGCCCACCGCGAACCCAAAGAGCTTGCCGAAGAATTCGACGAGGTTGAGATGAGCCGTACGCCGCTCGTTCTCACTCCCGGCCAGAAGGCCGCCCTCGAGGGCATTCTCGCCGAGCCGGATGGAATGTTCTATCTCTACGGGCCGACCGGCACCGGCAAGACCGAAGTGTTCCTTCAGCTCGCCGAAGCCACGCTCGCCCAGGGCCGCGGCGTGCTCTATCTCGTGCCTGAAATAGCCCTTACGCGTCAGGTCGAACAGGATGTGCGCGCCCGCTTCGGCGCCCGATGCGCCATAATTCACTCGCGTCTCACGCCCTCGCGCAAGCTCGCCGAGTGGCGCCGCATCGCAAAGAGCGAAGCGCGCATCGTCGTCGGCGCGCGCAGTGCCGTCTTCGCGCCCATCTCCGGCCTCGGCCTCATCATCATCGACGAAGAGCACGACACGGGCTATAAGAGCGGCACCCCCCCCCGCTCCCACGCCCGCCAGGTCGCCATGCACCGCGCGCGCCTCGCCAGAGCGCGCATTGTCATGGGGAGCGCCACCCCTTCCCCTGAAGCCTGGCAGGCCTGCGCGGACGGCCGCATGCGCCGCTTCAGCCTCACGAATCGCCCCGCGGGCGGCTCCTTTCCGGGCATCCACATCATCGACATGCGCGGGCGTCAGGGCCTCATATCCGAAGAGCTCGCCCAGGCTCTCCGCGACGCGAAGAGCGCGGGCCGCCAATCCATCCTCTTCCTGAACCGCCGCGGCTTTGCGCGCACGCTCATCTGCCAGACCTGCGGCGCCGAAGTCCTCTGCAGACACTGTTCCGTGCCGCTCACCTATCACAAGACGAGTGGCCGCCTCGTCTGCCATTACTGCGGTTACAGCGAATCCAAGCCGGGCGCGTGTCCTGAGTGCGGCTCGCTCGACCTCGTCTGGGCGAGCTATGGCACCGAGCGTGTCGAAGAAGAACTGCACGAGCATTTTCCCGACATAAGCCACGCCCGCCTCGATACCGATACGGCGAGCACAAAGGGCAAGCTCGAAGATACGCTCCGCGCGTTCAGGCGCGGCGAAATCGACCTTCTCGTCGGCACGCAGATGGTCGCCAAAGGCCTCAATTTTCCCGGCGTGCGCGTGGTCGGCATCCTGATGGCGGACCAGGGGCTTTCGATGCCCGATTTCCGCGCGGCGGAACGGGTTTTCTCGCTGATCGTGCAGGTTGCGGGAAGGGCGGGGCGCCATCGCCCCGACGGACTTGTCTTTGTTCAGACGCGAAAGCCCGAAAGCCCCATCATTCGCATGGCGGCGGCGGGCGATGTCCCCGGTTTTCTGGAACGCGAGCTCGAAGCGCGCCGGCAGCTCGAATTTCCGCCGGCGACGCGCCTGTGCCGCATCGTGTTTCGCTCGAAATCGCACCGCGATGCCCGCGAAACCGCCGCAAAGTGTGCCGCTGTCGCCCACCGCCTTGCCAGAGAAGCCCTGTTCGCAGATGTTGAAGTGCTCGGTCCTTCCGAATGCCCTCTCGCCATTGTCGCGGACAATCACCGCTATCAGCTCATTTTCCGTGCCCACAGTTTTTCTCATTTGCAGCGTTTTGTAAAAGTGTTCAGACGCAGTATCAGCCCAATTTCATCAGTCTATCTCGAAATCGACATCGACCCCGTGCAGATGATGTAAAAGGCGCAAAGGCGGACATGGGTCGGCGCGGAGGGGTTTTTCGCCGGCCGCGGCCAATTTCTTGCGCGCCCTTGCGTTCAGTGCTACAATAACACCATTATTTTTCTCGCCAGGAGTTCTGAAATGGTCATTTTAACCCTCAACTGCGGCTCATCTTCCGTAAAGTACCAAGTGTACGATTGGGATAAAAAGGATGTGCTCGCAAATGGAATCGTTGAGCGCGTCACCATTGGCGGTTCATTCATAACCCACAAGGTGCGCGGTCGACCCGACTACGAAGTCGAGCACGAGTGCCCCAATCATGTGGTCGCCATCGAGCTCATCCTGAAAACCCTCACCGATCCGGAAGTCGGTGTCATTCCTGATCTGTCGATGATCAAGGCGGTTGGCCACCGCATGGTCCACGGCGGCTCGAAATTTGCAAAATCCTCTATTATCAATGAAGAATTCCTCGAGACATTCAGGTCTCTGAACGACCTTGCGCCCCTGCACAACCCCGCCAACCTCATGGGCGTCGAGGCTGCCACCAGCATCCTCCCCAATGTTCCGCACTGCGCGATTATGGACACCGCCTGGCACCAGACCATGCCGGCGTCGAGCTACATGTACGCTCTTCCCCGCGAGTGGTACGAAAAATACATGGTCCGCCGCTACGGCTTCCACGGGACGAGCTTCCTCTACAACGCGAAGCGCGCGGCCGTGCTCCTCGGCAAGGATCCCTTCGAGACGAACCTCATCATCGCCCATATCGGCAACGGCTCGTCCATCAACGCAGTCAAGAATGGCTGTTCCTTCGACACTTCGATGGGTTTGACCCCGCTGGAGGGGCTCGTGATGGGCACCAGAAGCGGCGATATGGACGCGGGAATCGTTTTCCATGTCATGCGCAAAACCGGCATGACCGCCGCCGAAATCGAGAAGAAGCTCAACAAGGAATCGGGCGTCCTCGGCCTCTCAACAAAATGGGCCGACCGCCGCGACGTCGAGAACGCCGCCGAAAAGGGCGATCCCGTCGCGCTGCTCACTCAGCAGGTAGAAGGTTACCGCATAAAGAAATATATCGGTGCCTACTATGCCGCCCTCGGCCATGTCGATGCCCTCGTCTTCACGGCAGGCGTCGGTGAAATGGGCCCGGAGATTCGCAAGCTGGCGACCGAGGGGCTCGAAGAGCTGGGCATCGTCGTCGACGAGAAAAAGAACGCGCTCGCAAAGTGCCGCAACGCCGAACTCGACATCACCGGCCCCGGCTCGAAAGTCAAGGTCTTCGTCATCCCTACCGATGAAGAGCTCGTCATGACCGAGGACACGGTAGCGCTTATCAACGGAACGTACGATGTGCACACGAACTATCACTATTCCTTTGAGAACCGCGATTATTCGAATAAAGCGCGCGCCGAGGGCCTGCAGCGCGATCTCGAGAAAAAACCCTGGCTTAGGGATATTGTTGCGCGTATTCCGTAATGGAAGGCGAAGATGCACTTTACTTTTGTCCGTTTGGTGCCGATAATAGGTGTAGAGTATAGAGGTACGTCAGCGAAGGAGGTGATGCAGCAGTTTTCAAGCACAGTCGGTTGTGGGAGGAGACAGAGTTCTCCCGAGTGCCGGAAAGAATGCGCCGAATATGAATATATATTTTGGCTGCGGCGCGTATTTTGCATACATGCGCCATCTGGCATGAAACAATCTGAATATTTTATGAAAAAACTTGAATCAAATGTGCTTGACAGTACAAAAAGTGCCGATATATACTTCTGAATGAACTTAGAGAGGGGATACCCGAGCCGTTGGCAAGGCCCTGATCTACTTTTCAAGGAGGATTAGACATGAAGAAGCTAATCGTTCTGCTTCTCGCATTGGCGATGGTCGGTGCAGTATTTGCTGACGATCAGAAAGCCGTTGCGACATTTGGCGCTTACCTGGATTCCTATGGCGATTTTATGGATGGCGCGGGCCCGACGCTCTACAGCGAGACCTATTACAACTATTCATCTGGCGGCGTGGGATTTTCTGCGACAGTAGTGGGAGCCGAAGATATTTTCAAACAGGTAAGAAATTACTCTGTGTCCTATCAGGTCCTGCCCGAGCTCAAAGTGCTCGCCGGTAGACTCCGCGAGACCGGTGGTGCGCGCCTTACCTCATACATCGATGGAAACGGCTTCTCCACCCGCATGGCGAACGTTCAGAATGGTATGATGGGCCAGGTTTCCTACATGGGCGTTGGACTTGGTGTGTTCTCCACCCTCGACAAGTTTGAGAATACCAACGTTGGTCTTTCCTACACCGTAAAGGATGTGGCCAAGGTCGTCGGCGGATACCTCGGCACCAGCGACGAATTCTGGGTTGGCGCGGATGTGCTCGCAGTCAAAGGCGTAACCGCACGACTCGGCTTCCGCAACACCCCGGCCAACAGCTATATCTATGCGACCGCTGCATCCTCTTCTCTCGTAGACAAGCTGACCCTCGCTCTCGATGCGGACGCAGCGCTTAGCCCGTTCGCCGTCGGCGTTCAGGGAAATGCTGAGTATGCGGTGACCGACAAGTATTCCGCAGGCGCAAAAGTCTGGTACGACAATGGCGATGCGTGGTACGGAAACAATGGCTTCGCAGCCGAGGGATATGGCGTGATCAACTTTGCACAGGGCGCCATGACTGTCGGTCTCAAGTATGACGTCGCTTCCACCACTTTCTCCATCCCCTTCGATTTCGAGGTTTGGTTCTAATCTGAACATTTCAGATTCATAACCGAATGATTGTGGGCACATAGTCTGGACTATGTGCCCTTTTTTATTTTGAGACGCACCACGCCTGCCGTAGACAGCGTTTTCTCTGGAATATAAAATAGGGCTATACTTTGGATTTGTTGAGGAATTATATGATTCTTAGTAAAGGGAAAGCGAAGAGACTGGCTTTATTCACTGTTTTTGGCGGAGTTCTGTTTGGCTTGCTTCTAGGCTCGTGCGCTACGACTCAAGGCTACGATGCGAGCATCCCAAGCGTCTCGATGTCGCATGTTCAGGAATCAGATTTGTCGAAATATGGCGCGAGTTTCGCTGAAAATCCCTTCAAAGAGCCCAATATCGTATTTATCGGAAAACTCTACGAATTTTATATTGTAAAGATATCGCTCAATTTAGAGGAGAAAACACGGATCAGGGTGGAAGCTGATTCGAGGGCAGCGCCGGATGTGAGCGCTCCTGTCGCCTATAATCAGGAAGAGTTCATTCATTTTTGGGATATCGTGTCGAATCAAGGCGGTCCTAACCCCGCCCAGTATGAGAGGCGGAAGAGAACAATTGAAGATACGGTGATCCCCGATTTCGCATTTACCGAGAATCCCGGTCAAAGCAGTTATTTCCTGGTCTTTATTGGCAAGCGGCCGATTAAAAGACCAATCTCATATGAAGTGAGAGTTGTACTCGAGAATGGAGAGTCCTTTCTGTTCTCTGAGACTGTAGAATAACATACTATGCAGATGTTGCTGGATGAGCTCATTGCGGAGTATGATCCCTGGTACCTCGTAGACCCGGAGAGCATGCCGAAAGCCCTGGGTGAACTCCTGCGCGCTTTGCCCTTGCCAAAGGGGCTCGATAGAGACGCTCTTCTGGATGCCCTTCTTGGGCGCGAAGAAGTGATGAGCACGGCGATCGGCAATGGGATCGCGATTCCCCATGTGCGACAGTTCGGCAGCGAGAGCCTCCAGAAGGATATTGTCGTGGTGGCATATCTTTTTGAGCCACTGGACTGGAAAGCGCCGGATGGCCAGTTGGTGCATACGCTCTTTTTGGTGCTCGCGGCGGACGAGACGAGACATCTGCAGATTCTGGCCGAAATCGCGCGGCTTGCGTCCGATGAGGACTTCGTGGCGTTTCTGAAGACGATGCCGGACCGCGCGGCGCTCGTAGAGCGCATGCGGCAGATGGAATGAGCGGATCAGATGACTTCGCGCAGGGCTTGGTCGTACTCCTCTAAGCTTGTAGGATGACGCTTTTCAACAAGAAACGCGAAGGTATCAGCCATGATTTGCCTTCTTCGCTATGAATTTCCGGAGCGAGATGATAGAGCGACGAGCGCAGGAATCCAGCAATGACCGGATATTGCTAAAATTCAAGTGGTAAAAATCGCTGTGACATGTGGACATAATCGAAGTCGCCGACAGGCGTCCGGTAACGCTTTCTCCGACCCGTCGTGATCGAGGTCACCACACGGACGGCTTCCGGGATGAGGTTGTAGTGCCGCAGCGCGTATTCCAGCGACACATACGGAGGAGCCTTGTAACCCTGTCACGCGAAAACGCGTAATCCTTCAAGCTCTGTTGAAGCTGGAGAGAATCGATCTCGGGATACTCAAACGATACACGCTTCATTAGATACCCTGAAATAAGAATCAATAGAATGTTGGAAAGAATACGATAGGTTGGATAGGATGGGAGTTTTGACAGGATGGACTTGATAAGATTTCCAACGGGATGACAGGATTTTGCAGGAGGTAGTGGATAAAGGCCTTTTTTGGGGGAAAAGCCAGGCCCGCGGTTTCTTTCTTCCCAAAAATAAAAATCCCGTGAATCCTGCCTTTATCCATGAATTTATCCTGTCAAAGTCTCTTATCCCGTCAATCCCGTCGCGCAAACCCCGTCGCCACGAGGTATGTCTCGAACGACTCGGAGCGGCAGGCTTCCGGCTTGAAAGTGCGCGCCTGCGCGAAATGTGCGCGAAGCTCTGAAAGAAGGCGGCGTTCCTCTCCGCCCTGAAAAATCTTCATGATGAGAGCGCTGCCCGGCGCCAGAACTTCCGGGGCCAGTCCCATCACCGCTTCCACAAGCTCTTCGGAGCGTGCCTGGTCGACGAGCCGGTTACCGCTCGTCGCCGGCGCGGCGTCCGAGACTATCAACTGAAACGGCCCCGCGTCGCGCAAGGCGGCGCGCACCGCGTCGTCCAGTATGTTGCCCTTCAAAAAGGAAAAATTCGCGTCGCGCGGCGCAATGCCGAGGTCCTGAATATCGACCGCGACGAGCTGCCCCGCACCTTTCATCTGTCGCAAGAGCCAGAGGCTCCAGGAGCCTGGCGCGGCGCCGACATCAAGGATGGAGGGGCCGGGGCGCGTGAGGCGGGCAATCTGATCGGGCCCTCCTTCCGTTGTCCGCCCGTCCAGCACCTTCAAGAGGCCGAATTTGCGCATTATCTCTTCGAGCTTGTAGACCGAGCGCGCGGGGTAACCCTCTTTCTTTGCGCGCAAGGTCCAGTAATCGGGTCGATCATAGCCGGGCATGCGTGGATATCTCAATTTGCCTTGGCCAAAAGCCTGTTGAGCCTCTCGGAGAAATCCTGCGGCACCTCGAAATGTTCGCCTTCGGCCAGCAGGGCCTCATAGAAGAGCACATAGACGATGTCTTCGAGTTCCTGGACAGTGACAATGTCGCCGCCGCTCAACTCTTTGCGGGTGTCGAGCGCGACGAGCCGCTCGACGAGCGCGTGTTCGGCGTTGATTTCGAGGATCGGCTTGGATTCGGGCGCAGGCTCGTTCGTGAGCCGTTCCATGAGTTTTTTATAGGCGGGCGTGGGTTCATCCTTATCCACGACGACACAGGACGGGCTTTTGCCAAGCCTCTTTGAGAGCCGCACGTCCTTTACGCGCCCGCCGAGCACACTCTTGATGATTTTGACGGCTTTTTCGCCGCGGTCCTGGTGTTCGCCCGCGGATTTGCCAAGCTCGTCCTCGGCATCGAGCTGCTGCACGCTTTTGAACTGCATCTTTTCGAATTCGCCGATGCCGCTGAAGACAAGCTCGTCTATCTCGTCAGTGCCGAGCAGCACTTCGATGCCCTTCTCCTTGAACACTTCGAGAAGCGGAGAGGCGCGCAGGCGGGTCTCGTTTTCGCCAGTGAGATAATAGATCGTCTTGCGCTCTTCGCCCGCGCGTGCCTTGTAATCCGCAAGGCTTGTCCAACCCTCGGCCACCGTGCTTTTGAAACGCACAAGCTTCAGGAGCGGCTCGCGGTTCGTCCAGTCGGAGAGAAGGCCCTCTTTGATCTGGACGTTGAAGAGCGAAATGAAGGTTTTGAACTTTTCGGCATTGGTGGTCGCGAGCTGCTCCAGTTCTCCGAGGAGCTTTTTGAGCGTGGCCTGCTGGATGGTCATCATCACGCGGTTGTGCTGCAGCATCTCGCGGCTCACATTGAGCGGGAGGTCTTCCGAATCGATCACTCCCCGCACGAAGCGGAAATAGGCCGGCAGAATCTGCAGCTCTCTGTCGGTGATGAAGACGCGCTTCACATACAGCTTGATGCCCTGCTCGCGCGTCGGGATGTAGAGGTCCGAGGGCAGGTGCGAGGGGATGTAGAGGAGCGAGCTGTATTCGATGGTTCCTTCGGCTTTTGTGTGGATCCACAGAAGAGGGTCCTTTTCATCGCCGGTCAGGGACTTGTAGAAACCAATATAGTCCGCGTCGGTCAGCTCGGATTTGGGTCGGCGCCAGAGCGCGCTTGCGCTGTTGACCTGCTCGTCAACGGTCTTCGATTCTGCCTTGGCCGGATCTTTGGCGTAGGTTTTCTCTTTGGAAACGAGGTGGATGGGCCAGGCGATATGGTTCGAGTAGCGCTTCAGAAGCTCTTCAATGCTCCAGCGCGAAAGATATTCCATGCCTTCGTCGTTCATGTGGAGGATGACGTCGGTGCCGAAACCGGCGCGCACACCGGGCTCGATATCGAAGCCAGACTTGCCGTCGCTTTTCCAGACAAAGGCTTTGTCCGTGCCCGCCTTGAGACTCACGACTTCGATCTGGTCCGCGACCATGAAGGCGGAATAGAATCCGACACCGAATTGGCCGATGAGGTTCGACGCCTTGCGCTCATTCTCGCCAAGCTGTTCCAGAAAGGCTTTTGTGCCGGAGCGCGCGATGGTGCCGAGGTTTTCAGAGAGCTCCTGCTCATCCATCCCTATGCCGTTGTCGGACACGGTAATGGTCTTGGCGTCTTCGTCGAGAGTCACCGTGATGCGCGGGTCAAAATTGAGGGTCTTGAACGCGTCGTCCGAGACGGTGAGGTATTTGAGCTTGTCGATCGCGTCGGAGGCGTTTGAGATGAGCTCGCGCAGAAACACTTCCTTGTGCGAATAGAGCGAATGTGTGATGAGGTCGAGAAGCTGGTTCACTTCAGTTTTAAAACTGTAATTTGGCATGTATAATACTCCTGAAAAGCTGGTGTTGAAGAAGAAACCGATTGTCCGGTTATTCGTTTCTAATATAGCGAAATTCGAGTCAAAAGTGAATGTACGCCCGGGCATTGCGGATGCCGGGCGCACACCCAATCCTGGAAAGGTCGATGAGCGCAAGCTTGTCGGTACTTGGATGGACTTTCATGGTTTTCCCTTTCCGCTTATCCTGCAGCATTCAGAATGAGCCGCTGACGATCGCTCCCAGCGATACGGATACCGTATCGCCTCCCGCTAGGATGGAATATTCGGTATCGGCCCCTCCAAAAATGAACGTCGGGCTTAGGCTGAACTTGAAGTTGTCGACCACTTGCCAGGCGATGGAAGGCCTGACAAAGCCCGATCCGTCCGAAAGGTTCGCGAGAACCAAAAGTGAGATGGAAGTGTCCTTTGTTAAAAACTCGTCCTGCGTCACGCTCAGGGCCGCGTAGTGTCTGCCCGAGCCGTAGATCAGGCCCGCAAGGGCTTGCTGGTACTGTGCGGCCGTGGGAGTGGCGCCGAGGGCGGCGATGACCGTGTTCGCGTCGGCGATAAGGCCTTTCCTGTCCGCCTCGGAGTAGCCCTCGCCGTTGTAATAGTATTGGCCGATCGCGGTGAAATTGTCTTTTGGGCTCGAATACATGAAACCGGTGCTGGCCGAGAAGTAAAGACTGCTGCGATGATCGGCCTTGGTCGATGTGGTGATGGTGTAGGGCGTCGTCGTCGCAATATCCGTCACGAAGCTCTTGGCGCTGCCGCGCGATAGCATGGCTTCGCCGAATACGTCGAAATTGCCTACCGGCCCCGTCAGGGTAAGCATGGCGCGCTCCGCCGTATCGTTGCGGTAATAGATCCCCGTGCCCAGCTCGTAATTGCCGAGGAGGAATTCGGCCTTGGCCGCGAGCGCCGTAGTGGAGAAGTCGACATTGTCTTCGTCAAGAATGGCATACAAGTAAAAGTTGTTCTGCGTGCCGAGGACGGGTATGTGTACGCGGAAATTGATGGGCCCCTCCCTCTGCGCGGTCGCGTCCAGAACGTTGATGGGTTCGAGGTTTATTACGTCGGCGGGGCTCCAGAAATAACCCACGCCCCACTTTACCGTGCTTTTCCCGAAGCGGAAAAAAACCTGGTCATTCAGCGAGAAGTCCGAGAACAGCTCGAACACCTTGATGTTGGGCACCGCGATTGAATCGCTTTTCGTGATCAGTGTTCCTCCTGTGTCCGTGGCGCTGGTAAGGAAGGTTTTTGTCGTGGAGAAGGGCCAAGCCACTTTTGTGGATCCGTAGACGCGGAAATCCTCGCTGGGCCGCGCGTCGAAAAATACGGTGGATTTCAGCACCGTATCCAGCGACGTGGTGTCGGCGGAAAACAGATCGGATCCGCCGCCCCATAGATCCTGCCATGTTGCCGCAGCCTCGAGAGAGCCGTAGAAGGAGCCGCCTATCCGCACTTTTTCGGTCGCCAGCGCCGCGGTAACGGGGTTTTGTGTCGGCGCTGGAACATTTTCCGGATTCTCCACCATGTCACCGCCGAACATCTCGTCGAGGTTGACGTCGGAGCCGGAATCCTGGGCCTGGACGCTGAAAGCCGCGAGGACAATAAAAAGGGAAACAAAAACACTCATTCGGGTGGAACGCACGCTCATGTTTTTCACTCCTTTGCCGTGAGGCAATTGGAATCTCCTAGCTGTTGGCCTGCTCTATGAAGGCCTTGGTGAATACCTTGTCGGGCAGTTTTTCGACCGACTGCTCGGTCAAGGTTATCTGGCTTTTCTCGCCTTTGTTGATTTCGTCCAAAATGAGAATCTGCGAGGCTATAAGCTTGCCCTCAAGTTCGACATATTTGGGAAAGAGGGAGGTCCTCATGAGTCGGCCGTTGACCGAATAGTCTTCGCGCTTGAGCATCATGGCCTTGTCCTTGCGCACGTACAGCTTTACACGGTCGTAGGACACTTCGTTCGTCTTCGCCTTGAGATCGAGCACCCATACGGGATATTTGCCGACCGTGCCTTCGGATATGGCGTTGACGGTATAGTCGTCCACAAGGGAGGAGGCGGTGAAGTCCGAATTCTTGGCTTCGGTGTCCTGAAGGTTTTCCTTTATCGACGAATGCGTAAACTTGCGGCTTGTCGGGTCATAGAACCAGATATTGTCACCTTCGCGAAGCAATCCCTGCCCCTTGTTGACTTCGGGCAACATGACCAGGAAGGTGAATTGCTTTTTGGTATCGCGCCTGAATGTGCGCACCTGGGTGACGGTTTGCTTTTCGCCCGGCTTCTCGGAGACGATGGTGAAGAGAGCCGTGTAGTCCTTGCCGGGGAAATTGCTTTGATCGTCCAGTTCCTTGACGAGTTTTTGTGCGGCGGGTATGGACAGGGTCTGGGCGAAACCGGACAACGGGATCGCAAATGCGAGAGTCAACAACAGCAGAAGGACCGTGTATCGGCTTTTGTGCGAGTTTCCATATGAGCGGATTGGTGGATGCATATAGTCTCCTTTTTTCTGGAATATACCGGCTGGCGACGAGATGCCACTCCGGCTAGCGTGGAATAGTGATTTCATTTCAGTGTCCTCAAGGCCTCTGCCGGCTCCATTTTTGCGGCGGCCCGGGCCGGGAAGAACGCTGAAACCAGCGTCAGCACAGCGATGATGGCGATGTTGCCGATAGCCCTGAGCGGCGGCAAAGAGAAGGAGAGGTGCCCGTTCTTCATGATGAGAAAGGCGGGGGAGTCCATTCCGAAATTGATGAGCTGGAGAATGTTCATGCCCAGAAGGGCTAGGATAATGCCCGCAAGGGCGCCTCCGAGGGCGAGGAAGAGCGCCTCATAGAGGAAGAGGGAGCGGATCTCACCTCGCTGGACTCCCAGTGCGCGCATGGTCCCTATCTCCTTGATTCGTTCATACATGACCATCCTGAAGGTATTGGCGATTCCTATCATGATGATGGTGAACAGCACGATGAGCACGACGGTGCTGGCGGTGTCGAGGGCGATGACGATCTGCTTTGCCTGCGAAAGGACGTCGTCGATGGTATAGACGCGGTATTTTACGCCCTCCCAGGTTTCTTTGTTCTGACTTTGAAGCATTGCCTGGAACGGCGTTGTAGAGCCGCTTTCGTTTTTCTGGTTTCTGTCGAAAAGCTGCAGGCCCATACCCTTCATGGAAGTGTAAAGCCTGTCCGCAAAAGGCGCTGAATCCTTGAGGTCGTCGAGCATGAGGTTCAGCGATGTGTATTCATCTGGCTTCAGCCCAATTGCCTCGTTGAGATAGGAAAGATTGACATAGGTCATGGCGGATCCAATGATGCTCGAGTCGACGCTTATGGCTGCTATGGTGAAGTCTGCGATATTGTTTTGCCCCGTCACCGTCTGGAGCCGGGCGGTGACTCTGTCTCCGGGGAGAACATTCAGCTTTTTGGCCACTTTTTCGGAAATGATGAGAGCGTCGGGGGCTTTGACGGCGTCCCATGTGCCTTGTTTGAGCACAAGCCTTTCCCTGAGGAAACCGGAGTTCTCCAAGTCGAAGCCCGTAAGGTTTTGACTGGTGCTCTTGCCCTCGAAAACAAGGGTGGCGCTTGCTTCGCTGGATCGGGTGGCGGTTTTGTATTTTATGCCCGAATTGGCGATGGCGTCGAAAATTATGGAATCATCGCGTATGGCCGAGATTTTTTTGCCCGAAGCTGTCCTTTCCGAACCCTGGATGAAGACATGGCCGGCCATGAGATAGGCGAAATTTTCGGACACGTTCTCGATGAAGGCGCCGGTAAAGCCGTTTACGAGCGTGACTATCATTATACTGAAAGCGATCGCCCCACCCAGGAGAATATTCCGCTTTTTCTGTCGCGAAAGATTGCGCAGTGCAATCCGTGGAATAACTTTGTTCATTGTTGCTAACTCCTATTCATTCTGCATTGCCTTGACCGGCTGTATCTTCAGCGCCACGGACACAGGATAAAGATTGGCAAGGTAACCCACGACAAGCATTATAACGATTGCCGTGATGAAATTTGCAGGCGTTACGATAAGCGACAGATACTTGCCACCGAAAAGAATCTCGAAAAAGGTGTTGCCGGCCGCAATCTTGAGCGAACGCAAAACGGCCGCAACCAGCGTTGCCAGAACCGCTCCGATGGTCGAGAACCCCAGGGAAAGCATGGCGGCTTCGGCATTGAAGAGCTTTCGAATAAAGCCTTTGTCAGCTCCTATGGCCCGCATGGTGCCTATTTCGCCCGTCCTTTCGATCACCGATATGACGAAGGTATTCATGATAATGAGGATCGCGACGATTGCCAGAATGATGAGCGCAATGGTGAAGACGGTTCTCACGACATCGACCGACTGGCTATAGGGTCCCGCGGCTTTTTGCCAGTTTCCCGCAACAGCGTGTATGCCTTCCTTTTGAAAGCTGTCATTGAGGTATTTTATGAGCGCCGATGCATCGGAAGCTTTTTTTGTCCTTACGACGATGAACTGCCAGGCGCCCGTATCCGCGGTGTTGGCTCTGACGCGCGCCGTGGTGTCGGCCAACTGCGCCTTGATTTTGGCTTCGTCAAATCCGCTCTTTTGTGGAGCGGCTTCCAGGAGATCGTCTCCAAAGAGGGCATCGGTGTTTTCGGTATTGAGCATGGCGGTATCCGATGCCTTCAGGTCGATTGCTTCGTTCGCTCCGACGGTCATGCCCGCCATGACGCGCAATGTGTCAATGTCGACAAAAGCCATCTGTTCCGGCATCGCACTCTCGCTCTTGGGGTGGTAGGTACCGACGATAGGAAGCTCGCGAAGCCGGAAGCCAGCCGAGGAAATTCCTTGGATGAGGATTTTGTCTCCTATCTTCACTTCTTTTCCCAGTTTTTTGGAGATTGTCGCAAGATGTGCGTCGCTTACGACGAGGCCCGTCTGACCCGGTTCCAAGAGCTTCCCTGCCGTTATCTCGGTCGAGTTGAACACATTCCAGTATTCAGTGGCATCGATGCCGAAAAGAAACAGGATTGCCATATTTGAAGTATCCGATTGGCTGTCTTGGTTGGGGGCTTCGTTATTTTCCTCTTTGCTGACAAGGGCGAAGCCTGTCGCCATGCCCGTTGCTTTCGACGTGAGAGGAGATTCTCTCACCATCGACAGCACCTTTTCATAGTCGGGAATGGTGGGGGTCGAAGAAAGACCTCCTGGCGATGTCACGCCGAAAAGTGAAACGTCTCCATCTTCTGAAATGCCGGAAATGAAGACATCCCCCGTATAGTTGTCGGTGAACGTTCTTTTGATCCCGGCCTCCGAGGTGTCGATAAAGGAGTTCCCCAGCACGAGGATAAGGGCTCCCACCGCGAGCAAAGTGCCTATTATGAGGCTTTTGGATTTGTGTTCGAATATATTGCGAAACGCCATTCTCAATGTAACCGGCATGGTTGTCATTCCTCCACTGTGGTGGCGCTGGCGGCCACGTCTTCGCCTCTCCTCCGGTTTTCCGTGACAGTGCCGTCGCGGAGGCGGATGATATGGTCGGCGATTTCCACGATTTTTGCGTCATGAGTGGAGAAAATGAATGTCGTTTCCAGTTCCCGGTTGATTTTTTTCATGAGCTCGATGATCTGTTCGCCTGTCGCGGAATCGAGGTTGGCGGTGGGCTCGTCGGCCAGGACTATCTGCGGCTTTGTCACAAGGGCGCGCGCAATGGCCACCCTCTGGCGTTGGCCGCCCGAAAGTTCGTTGGGTTTGTGGGTCTTCCATTCCGTGAGCCCCACTTCGGCCATGAGCCAATCGATCCAGCTGTTTTTTTCTTCTTTCGTGATTCGCGTTTTCCCAAGGAGGAGGGGAAACTCTATGTTTTCCCACACGTTCAGGACAGGGATCAGGTTGAACGATTGAAAGATAAAACCGAGCACCTCGTGCCGGAAGCGGGTCAGCTCCTTGTCGGAAAGTCCCGAAGTCGCCTTGCCGTCGATGATCACTTCGCCGGCCGTGGGTTTGTCGATGAGTCCGATCATGTTGAGTATGGTGGTCTTGCCTGAACCTGAAGGACCGGCTATGGAGATGAAATCGCCTTTTTCGATCAAAAACGATACACCCTTTACGGCCTGGACCTCGACCTTCCCCAGAGGGTAGTTTTTCTTCACATCGTGAATTTCAATGATTGCCATTCGTTGCTCCTTGCCAAATCCCTTCCTTAGAAATATCACCTCATGGTCTGATCTGCAGCACCATTGGGCCTTATGGCCATCGCGGATGATCGAAGGACTGCGTTGATGTAAAAATATATATAAGTGATTGAAACAATCAAGAGATATTAAAGAAAAAACATAAAAAGGCCATAATGCCGACCTGCGCACGATGGCCTTTCTCTTCTCCAGGCTCCAGCAAATACCCGAGGGGTTCTGGAAATCGGGAATGCCTTATTATAATTTCTAGCCATTCATTCATACTGAGCCCCATATTCTGCCTCCAGACCATATGCTGGATATAATTCGGGTTAGATTCTCGATGAGACAATGCGTCGGTTTGACAGTTTGCGCCCGACAATGCTACATTTACTGACTGGATTGACGATAATCGGGCGCGCATCGTCGAGGAGAGCGAACAAAGTGCCGGAAGGCTTACGCAGTTTAAAAGAGACGGAAAAACGATGGTATGCACGTTTGGTGCAGGGACTAACAGGCGGGGCCGACGTGGTACGCGTGGCGATCCGGCGGTTTTTCTCGTGGGGACGGGCCCGCTTTGTCATTGCGCTGATTCCTCAAAGTGAAAAGCCGGCGCGGAGGTTCGAAATCAGTCGATTTTCTTTCATCGCGATAGGGATCGCCCTGGTTCTTTTTGTGGGACTGGCGGTATTTTCTCTGTCGGCATATGGCGCAACGGCATTGAGAGCGGCCTCGCTCGATGCGCAGCTGACGAAGGCCCGTCAGAACATCGATCAGATGCGCGAATCCACCGAAAATCTGCTCTCGGAGACGGCAAAATTTCAGGAAAAGCTCGGCCAGGTTGTGGACATCGCGCAGAGCAAAGGCAAACCTGATGTCCAGCAGAATACGAGCGATACTCTTAAGACTGCGGGACTCGCCGACCTCATTTCCGGGCAATTGTCGGATGACCCGGTGAGCCGCGATGTGCTCAGATTGAATGGGATTGCCGGGGCGCTCGACAAGAGCTTGCCTGCACTCGACGATATCGCAAATGTGCTTGCGAGCCAGAAAGATGTCATGACGGAAGTGCCGAACATCTGGCCTGTGAAAGGAGACCTTGGCCATATCACGATGTACTTCGGCCAGAACGAAAATCCTTTTGCGACGGGGCAATGGTATTTGCATACTGGTATCGACATTTCGACAAACCGGGTGGGCGACTCCATTCTCGCCACCGCCGACGGCAAGGTGATCGATATTCACTATGATGCGAGTCTCGGCAATTCGGTCACGATCCAGCACAGCCATGGTTTCACCACACGCTACGGACATCTGCGCAGTTTCGCGGTGAAGAAAGGCCAGCGTGTCTCACAGGGCGATGTGATCGGCTACCTTGGCAATACGGGGAAGACGACCGGCCCCCACCTTCACTATGAAGTGTATCTGGGAACGAGCCTCATCGATCCTCTGCGCTTTTTGAGCATTCGCAAGGAATACCATGAATAAGAGAGACTTCTCCGACTGCGTGATCGGCGAAGGCGTCGTGGCTGAGGGGAAAATCGACGCTCCGGGAATGGTGCGCATCGACGGGGCTTTTTCGGGTGATATAATAAGCGGCGCTTCTGTGATAATCTCAAAAGATGCGGTGGTGCATGCACATATCCGCGCCCGTGACCTTGTGGTTGCGGGCGTTTTCGGCGGCACCGCGGTCGTACGGCATGAAGTGCGTTATACCGGGACCGCGCGCGTTCAGGCTGACTGCACGGGCGATTTTCTTGTCATGGAATCCGGGGCTCTCGTAAAGGGGAGATTCTCGCGCAACAACCGGGTGCAATAACGTAGGAGAATACAATGTCTGATGAATATAATGATCAAGCTCTGCCGGAGGATATGCTCGACATACTCCACGAAGAGGAATTTGAGGCCCCTCACGCGGCAAAGCCGCGGGGCACAAGTGCCGAAGAGCTGCCTCAGCCTATCTATCGGCTTAAAACGCTGCACTCGAGCGAAACTTTCCACGCGTATTATGCGCCATCCGACGAAAGCGCACATTTTATGAAGCAGTGCGACCTTGAAGGAGCGCTCGCCGGTCCGCGCCCGGCGCTTGATGCGGCATCATCATCGGCTGAGCCGACAGACCAGGTCTCTTCGGAAGCGGCCGCGGCGGCCGGGGACTTTGTCATTCCTGCTCGATCTTTGGCCATTGCACCCACAAAATATGGACGGGACCTTGTGGAAGTGCTGGGCGTGGTTCGGGAGCTCTCCGCAGTGAACGCGGACGAACTTGTGCTCATCGAGCGGCCTGCGACGGTCGATGATTACCGCCGCTACCTCGACAACCTCGAACGCGAAAAAGAGGCCTTCATCAAGTGCCGTGAGCGCATCGAGGCGCACAGTCTGCCTATGAAACTCGTCTCGGCACATTGCCTGCTCGATGACAGCAAGATTCTGTTTTTCTTTACCGCGGAGAGCCGCGTTGATTTTCGGGAGCTGGTCAAGGACTTGGTGAGCGTTTTCCATACACGCATCGAGCTGAGGCAGATCGGCGTACGCGATGAGGCGCGTGTCACAGGCGGTTGCGGCGTGTGCGGGCGCATTCTCTGTTGTCACGGGCTCTCAGACAAGCTCAATCCCGTCTCGATTAAGATGGCGAAGGACCAGAACCTTTCGCTCAATTCTCTCAAAATTTCAGGGCCATGCGGCAGACTTCTCTGCTGTTTGAGCTATGAACACCAATTCTACCGCGATGCGCGCAGAGAGCTTCCAAATGAAGGCACGCGCTTCACCTACGACGGCACTCTGTTCAAGGTGATCGAGGTCAATGTACTTTCGAGCAGAATACGGATCGCCGGAGAGGATGGCCGCATCCTCGACATGAATGCAGCCCGGCTCAAGTACTCGGATGGACGCTGGACGGTAATCGAGGAAGAGAGCTGAGAATAGACGCTCGCTCACGCGTAGCTGTGCAGGCCTCTGAGCAGGAAGTTTACGCCGAAGAACGTGAACATCGCGATCGCAAACCCGACAATGACGAGCGCGGGTACCAGGTTGCTCGTGCTCTTCCGCACAAGCCTGAAATGTAGGTACGCAGTATACGTGAGCCAGGTAATGAGCGCCCACGTTTCTTTCGGGTCCCAGCTCCACCATACGCCCCATGCCTTTTCTGCCCAGATCGCGCCGAAGATGAGGGCGCCCGCGGTGAATATGGGGTAGCCGACCGCGACGCTCGTGTAGGTCAGCCGATCGTAGCTCTGGCGCTTCTCTTCATTTTTTGTGGTGAGCTGCAAGATTGCGCTCACAAATCCGACAGTGAAGAATACTTCGCCGATAAAGGTGAATGAGACGTGCAGCACGAGCCAGCCTGACTGAAGTGCGGGCACGGGCGGCTTTATTTCGGAGGGGGCGAGCGGGGAACTTGCCAGCGCGAGGAAGATCACCGCAATGATTGTAGCGCCGAAAGGTATGACTCTATTTCCTTTTGTTGTTTTGAAATATCGAAGTGCGAAGATAAGGAGCGCCAAAAAGCAGGCCAGAAAAATCAGTGATTCGAACATACCGGTGAGTGCGACAAAGCGAATCGCGATGCTGCGCCGCACAATTTCCACCAGCAAAAGAATTCCCGCCGCAAGCGAAAGCCATGGCGAAATGACGTCCTGTCCGCCTTCTTTTTTGAAGAGATATACGATCTGAATGATGAGGCTCAGAATGAGCAATCCAAATGCAATGGTCGCGATCATGCAAGCATTCCTTTCAATTTGCGGATATAGGTCATGAATACCCCGAGAATGACGAGAATAAAGCCGGCCGCGACGAAGGGGTAGCCCCTGTCGCTCACGACGGCGAGGCCCGAGACTGACTGATCGATATAACCATCAAAGGTGAAAGGACCGATGCCCTGTCCGGGGGCCGCTTTTGACACCGTGCGCTTGCCGTGCTCTTCGAGGAGGAAAATGGCGCTCTGGGGGAGGGGGTCGGACGAGGCCGCCGGAGCGGACGAAGTGGCAGGCGTGGACGAGGCCGGTACAGCGGCCCCGAGGGAGGGGTTGTCCAGCGCCATAAACAGGACAAAGCCGTCTTTCGTGGCACCGCGCATGCCCGGTGCCAGGGAGAAGCTCATCCCCATTGCGTCTTTGAGGACGACCTGCTTTTCAGTATGCCAACTCTGCTGGTATATCGAATAACCCTTAAGCCGCAGAGGAGCGTTGACTTTGATAAGGTACTGAGGAAGCCCCCCAGGCGTGGAAGGAGCGGGTGTATTGGCGGCGGATGGGGCCGGAGCAGATACCCTGTGAATTACGACCGTGGATTCCCAGGATTTCGGCCTTCCATCCGGATATTGTTCGTAGTTCAGATCGACAAGTACAATTTTTGCACCATCAGGCAGATCTGCCGACTCCCCCCTGCGCAGATTGATGAGGGTTTCGGTGCGCGTGCGTGCGGTGAGGATGCCGCCGAACATCAAAATGATGAGCCCAAGGTGAAGAATGTCCGGCCCGTGCCGCCTTTTTCCGCGCGGTTTGGAGAGTTCACCAGTGAGCCTGTGGAAGGTGCATACGGTCAGGTTCACCGCGAAGACCGCCGCGACAAGCAGGAACAAGAGGCTTGAAAACACATGATCAAGACCGAGCGCCAGAATTATCCTCGAGCCCGCCCCGGGGAAATGGAGCTGGTAGAAGCCGGTTGTTTTTCCCTGCGGGATAATACCGCCGGCTATCGAAAGAAGCGCAAGCAGCACGAGCAGTACGGCCGCGAGTTTTATCGAGCGCAGCGCATCATAGACTTTATCGAAGGAAGATTTCATGGCGCCTCATTCAAAAAATGAGCGGGGCCGCTACCCCGCTCATGGTTTTGCATTCTAAAACCGAAACCCTATCAATGAGGCTCATGGCATGAAGTGCAGGCCATTTTGCCGATCTGATCGGAGCTATGACATGAGAGACAGCCTGCGGTTTCGTCGCTGACCTTGAAAGTCGCTACAAAGGCGCCCGCTTTCCACTCGTTCAGCATCATGACTGCCTTGGCGGCGACGTCTCCACAGAGGCGTGCGCAGCGCTCTGCGCGTTCGGGCGCGGACGCCGCGAATCCGGATTTGTTGATCCAGCTTGTCACGGAGGCATGGCAGAGAGGCGAGTTGGATACGCTCGTCGGCAGCGCCGCGGTCACATATTCCTTTGCATCGTATGTATAGCCTTTTACGGCTGCCACATTGTCGGATTCCTGTGAGGGGAAGGGGGTAATGGTGTACCAGCCGATGAGGTCGCCTAGAAGCTTGTTTGTATCGGCATCGGATGCGACGAGATTGATGGCCGCTCCGGCTCCGTTCAGTGTTCCGCACAGCGTTCCCCAGCTTGCCGCGCCGCCCCGGCCGTATCCCAGCATCCGAAGGGGAATCTGGTTGTAGGGGCCGCCGACTTTGTCGCGGAGCATCGAGAGAATTGCATAGAAAGTTGCGTACGCACAGCCAGCTCTAAAATATGCCGCGTGGGCGCGAAGGCGTGCTTCTTCCGGATCGAGGTCGGCATAGGGAAGCGGTGTTTCGGCGACGGTTCCGCCCTGCGTCTGGGCCCCCGCGATTCCGGTTCCGAACATGAGGGCACCCGCAGCGACACCGAGCCCAATGCCCGTGGTCTTCAAAAAACTTCGACGGGAAACATCTTTTTCAAGTATTTCTTCAACTTCTGCCATAGATCCCTCCTCAAAGATTGATACCGGGTATTATTATAGCAGGACTTTGAAAGAATGCAATATATAATTCTATTTTTATATTTATATTATTATTTATATACTATTATTTATATACTATATAGGGAAAAATTTAAAGAAGAAGCGAGGCGCGTGGCGGCGCAAAAAAAGCGCCGCCGGAAGAGGCGGGGCTGCAAAAAAAGTAGCGCTGTTGAGGATCGCAGCGCCGAAATATTTAGAATGGCTTGGGCAAAAGAACAGAACCCACGGGAACCGCCCGCATATGTGCGATGCGACTCCCTGCTTCTCACTTGTCCTGGACGATCGAAATGTGCAGCTCCTTGAGCTGGCGCTCGTCGACATCGTTCGGACACTGGTCCATGGGGCTCACGGCGAAGGAATTCTTCGGGAAGGCGATGACTTCCTTGATCGAGGTGTCGCCGGCCATGAGCATGACGAGGCGGTCGAAACCGGGCGCGATGCCGCCGTGCGGGGGCGGGCCGTACTTGAAGGCCTCGAGGAGGAAACCGAACTTGCGCTGAGCCTCTTCGTCGGTCATGCCGACGATGCGGAAGATTCGCTTCTGCAGTTCGGGGTCGTGGATACGGATGGAGCCCGAGGCGATTTCGTAGCCGTTCAGCACGAGGTCGTAAAGGTCGCCCTTGACCGCGCCGGGGTCGGCTTCGAGGCTGTCGTGGTACTGGGCCTGGGGCATGGTGAACATGTGGTGGGCTGCCTCCCAGCGGTTTTCTTCCTCGTTGAACTCGAAGAGGGGGAAGTCGACGATCCAGGCGAAGGCGAACACGGCGGGGTCGCAGAGGCCGAGGTCCTTGCCGAGCTGGGAGCGCACGGCGCCGAGGGCGGTGCAGGCGATTTTTTTCTTCTTGTCGGCGACGATGAGGATGAGATCGCCCGGCTTCGCGCCGAGTCCCTGGACGATGCGCGCGGGTTCGGAGAAGAATTTGGAGGCGCCGCCTTCGAGCGCTCCGGACTGATTCACCTTCATCCAGGCGAGGCCGTGGGCCTTGTACACTTTTGTCTTGGCCTCGAGCTCCTCGATCTGGCGGCGCGAGTAGTCGGCCTTACCGGGTACGACGAGGGCCTTGACCGCGCCGCCCTCCGCGACCGCGTCGTGGAAAGCCTGGAAGGAACATGCGTTGTCTACATAGGGCGCGAAATCCAGAAGCTCCATGCCGAAGCGCAGGTCCGGCTTGTCGGTGCCGAAGCGGTCCATCGCGTCATCGTAGGGAATGCGGATGAACTGCGCGGGCAGCCCGACGCCGAGGGTTTTCCTGAACAGGTGCCCCATCATGCCTTCGACGAGCGTGAGCACGTCTTCGCGGGTGACGAAGCTCATCTCGATATCGATCTGTGTGAACTCCGGCTGTCGGTCGCCGCGCGAGTCCTCGTCGCGGTAGCAGCGGGCGAGCTGGAAGTATTTGTCGAATCCCGACACCATGAGGAGCTGTTTGTAGAGCTGGGGCGACTGGGGCAGGGCGTAGAATTTGCCTGGATAGAGCCGCGACGGCACAAGGTAGTCGCGGGCGCCCTCAGGCGTCGAGCGGATGAATGTCGGCGTCTCAATTTCGTAGAAGCCCTTGCCGACGAGGTATTCGCGCACGGCGAAGGCCGCTTCGTGACGCAGGCGGATTTTTTTCTGCATTGAGAAGGAGCGCAGGTCGAGGTAGCGGTAGGTGAGGCGCATATCCTCTTTTGCGTCGGTCTGCTCATCGATCATGAAGGGGAGGGGAGCGCAGCGCGAGAGAATCTGGATTTTTTCAGCCTTGACTTCTATTTCACCCGTCGGCATCGAGGGGTTGACCATGGTGTCGGGGCGCGGTCGGACGGTGCCGCGGACCGAAAGGCAGTATTCCATCTTGAGCTCGGCGGCGGTATCCAGAAGCTCCCGTGCGGAGTCCGCGTCGACGACGACCTGCGTGACGCCGTAGCGGTCGCGGATGTTGACGAAGGTGATGCCGCCGTGATCGCGTTTGCGGTGCACCCAGCCATTGAGAACCACTGATTTTCCGATGTCGGCGGCGCGAAGCTCGCCACAGGTGACTGTCCGTTGTTCGAATAGCATAATACGCTTATTCTATAGGCAGACAGGAAAATCGGCAAGGACGGGAGCGGGGCGGGCAAGCGCGATTTTGCTCGCGGCGCAGCTTCTCGCTATATTGAAAGCAGAAGAGAATGCACAAAAAGGAGCGACTATGATTCAGGAAGGTGAACGAGCGCCGGACTTCGCGCTCAAAGATGCAGATGGCAAGACTTGGACCCTCTCGGATTTTCGCGGCAAGACATTCGTGCTGTACTTCTACCCCAAGGACAACACCCCCGGCTGCACAACCGAGGCCTGCAGCTTCCGCGATCGCTACGCTGAGTTCAAACAGAGGGGGGTCGAGGTCGTGGGGGTGAGCGCGGATTCGGAAAAATCGCACAAGTCTTTTGCGGAGAAGAAAAATCTGCCATTCATTCTCTTGTCCGACCCTGAGAAAAAGACGATCGAAGCGTATGGCGCGCTGGGCGAGAAGAAGCTGTATGGCCGGACCTTCCTTGGCATCATCCGGAGCACCTTCATCATCGATGGAGATGGCATCGTGAAAAAAGTCTTTCCGAAGGTGGACCCGGCGGACCACGCCAGAGAGATCCTTGATATTCTGTAAATGACGCGGAGGCGGTTCAGCGATCGATCGGCTATCGATCGACGTTTCATCAGCCTTCGACAGGAGGGCTCTGCCTGTTTTTCTTTATTGAACTCCGGATTTTTTTGTGAGCGAGTTTTCTTTCCTTTGATGCTTTTGTAGGCTTGGTAGGAATGCGGGGCGGTGCCCTTTTCGCGGCGCGCGCTACAAGACTGATGAGCTTTTCAATCGCTTTTTCGCGGTTCATACTCTGGCTTCGTTCTTCCTGCACCTGGACGACGAGCTCGCCTTCGGTGGTGATCCGGTTCGAGAGCCGCGTGCGCACGAGTTCCAGCTCGGACGGACTCAGGCCTTCAATCGCCGCAATTCTGATGCGGGTAGTGACCTTTGTATTGACTTTGTTGACATTCTGGCCACCCGGGCCACTCGACCTTGAAAAGTCGGTTTCGGCATTGGCAGTGACTGAGGCTCTCAGCAATTCGTTATCCATACCATAGAAGTTTATTGTATCATGGTCCGATGTGAAAGCAGGGATTTGACTCGGCAGAGTATTGGAGACCGGCAGCGCTATTTGTAAAGACAGAGGATGCTGCTCAGCAAGCGCTTGTTCTCTCCTCTGTGCAGAGCCGCGCGTTTCCTGCTAATCTATGGTTGCCGGGAGGAGAACATGCCTGATTTTACTATCGAGACGCTTGGAAAGTGTGCCGTGGGTTCACCTCTGGGGCTTGCAGACGAGCCGGGCAAGAATACACCGGTCTTTGTCCGTGAAAATCAATATATTTGCTACAACATCGAGCGTGATCTGAGGGCGTCCACCGAAGAGCGGCCGGCAGATCAAGGGCCATTGACCCGCGATCAGTTGCTCGAAGTCGCAGGTCCCCGCCAGAAAATCTATTTCAGCCCGTCGCATGTCCACGCAGGCATTGTCACCTGCGGAGGTCTCTGTCCGGGATTGAACGATGTGATCCGCTCGATCGTCAGAAGTCTCTGGCACCTGTACGGCGTGCGGAGAATATCCGGCATCCAGTACGGGTATAAAGGCTTCCTGCCCGATTACGGTCTTGAGGTTGTACCGCTCGATCCGGATATCGTCGATGATATCCACAAGATCGGAGGCACGATTCTTGGCACTTCGCGCGGGGGAGGCGACCGGACTCCGGAGATCGTCGACACCATAGAGCAGCTCAACCTCAATGTGCTCTTCGCGATCGGGGGCGACGGCACGCAGAAGGGGGCGCTCGCCATCGCTGAGGAGATTGATCGGCGCAAGCTCAAGATCGCGGTGGTCGGCATCCCGAAGACCGTCGACAACGATATCGAATTCGTCGAGAAAACATTCGGCTTCGACACCGCCGTGGTGAAGGCCTCCGAGGCGGTCGCGGCCGCGCATATGGAAGCGCATTCCCAGATCAACGGCATCGGCCTCGTCAAGCTCATGGGGAGGGATTCGGGCTTTATCGCGGTGCAGACCGTGCTCGCGGTCCACGAGGCCAATTTCGTGCTGATTCCCGAAGTTCCTTTCGATCTCGAAGGACCGCAGGGATTTCTCACCATGCTTGAGAGGCGGCTCGCGCGGCGCGGACACGCGGTCATTGTCGTCGCGGAAGGCGCGGGGCAGCATTTCTTCAATCAGACGGTCGCCTACGACGCTTCGGGCAACAGGAAGCTCGGCGATATCGGTCTCTATCTCAAAGAACAGATTCAAGTCTATTTTGACGCGAAGCATATGAACATCAATTTAAAATACATCGACCCCAGCTACATGATCCGCTCGGCCATCGCCGAGCCCATCGATTCGATGTACTGCGAGCGGCTGGGCAACAACGCGGTGCACGCCGCGATGGCAGGCAAGACGAAAATGCTGATCGGGCTCGTCAACAACGAATTCGTCCATATCCCGATTCAGGCGGCGACGTCGAAGCGCAAGCAGGTCAATCTCGAAGGGAGTCTGTGGCGCGACGCGATCGAGGCGACGCAGCAGCCGGCGCAGATGGTGAATCAGCAATAGAACGATTTTTTCCCCGCGTTTAGGTCGAGCTCTTGCTCGTTTTTCAAATTGTGATATAATAGGATATTAATATCCTATTATTGAGGACAGTGTGGACAGAATTATCGCGATTTCGGATACGGTCAACGCAGGCATTCATTCGCTCGTCCTGGCCGAAATGAACGGTGGAAACGTCTCTGCCCGTCAGGTGGCAGAGCGCCTCGGCGTGTCGCCGACATATCTCGCCAAGATTATGCAGAAGTTGGCGGCGCGGGGGCTGCTGGTGCCAAGCCGGGGGCTGGGAGGTGGATATACCCTCGTACGTTCCGCCACGGAAATTTCCTGTCTCGATGTCCTCGACGCTTTGGAAGGTGGTCTTCCGAAACGAGAGTGCCTCTTTACCAGATCGGTCTGCCGCACACAGACCTGTGCGCTGCGCGCGTTCTGCGAAGAGACGGACACGCGTCTGCGCCGCGTCCTTGCTGCGACCACGATAGCCGCCGTTGCGCGGAGTTTCTAATACGGCGACGGTAGTCGGTGACCGTCGCGTGCTCTGAGGGAGGACCACGATGTTTTGCAATCAGTGTCAAGAGACCATGAAGAATACCGCGTGCAATCTCGCGAGAGGCGTATGCGGCAAACCCGCCGAAACCGCCAGCCTCCAGGACCTTCTGCTCCACGTATGCAAGGGGATCGGCTTCTGGGCGGACAAGGCGCTGCCCCTTGGCGTCTATTCCGAGGACGACGCCATATTCGTCACGAAAATGCTCTTCGCGACCATCACCAACGCGAATTTTTCTGCGCCGGACTTCGAGCGGTGGATCGTCGAGGGCTTGGCGCGCCGGGAAGCACTGCGGCTCGCCTATGTCGCTGCGGGCGGCGAGATCGGTTTTACCCCACCTGACGCCGCGACTTGGAATGCCGCCGACGAAGGCGCGATTCGTGCGGCCGCCATGAGCGGAAAAGGCGCGCTCACCGAGATCGCCGACGAGGACATACGCTCGCTCAAGGCTCTCGTGCTCTACGGGCTCAAGGGCATGGCAGCCTATGTCGAGCATGCCTACGCGATCGGCCTCTCCTCGCGGCCTGTCTTTGAGTTTATGTTCGGCGCGCTGGCGAAGCTCGCCGATGGCATCGGCAAGGACGCGCTGATTCAGCTCGTGCTCGATACCGGCAAGGTTGGCGTCGACGCGATGGCGCTCCTCGACAAGGCCAACTCCGGCTCCTACGGTAGCCCGCGCATCACGAAAGTGCGGACCG
>Ga0074197_1000516_pt1 | contig 46230 bp, 45 predicted proteins | sample EPASupsiteSAE305_FD_64526 | JGI IMG/M metagenome (GOLD analysis project Ga0074197, IMG submission 64526) | Bioremediated contaminated groundwater microbial communities from EPA Superfund site, New Mexico - SAE3-05 reassembly with SPADES | ecosystem: Environmental > Aquatic > Deep subsurface >...
GGTCAGCCTGCGCGGCCCCTGGGGCTGGACGCTGTTCGGGATCATCTGGGGATTGGCGGTGGCGGGCATTCTGATCGAAACCACCCGGCTGAGACGGTTTCGGGGCTGGTTGATCGCCCTCTATGTGATCATGGGCTGGGCCGTGGTGGCCGCAATCAAGCCGTTGATGGCCCATGTGAGCAGCGGCGGTCTCTGGTTGCTGCTTGCCGGAGGCCTCGCCTACACTGGCGGGATTGTCTTTTATCTGTGGAAGCGTCTGCCGTACAACCATGCCATCTGGCATGTGTTTGTCCTGGCCGGAAGCGTGCTCCATTATTTCGCCATTTTGCTGTATGTCATCCCGGTGGCGAACGGGGCGGGTTGATACACCGCAGGGGTGAGAATCCGGAGGCAGGTATAAAAAGAAGGCATGTCGTCTCCCCAGACTTTCTGTCTCCTAACTCTTCGGATTTTTTTGAAGACCGGCATGGCAATGCCTGATGCAACCGTAAAAACGGCAACAACAGCTCCTAATGGAGATATTGAACCAATGAACATGCTGCACAAGATATTCAACGGCTGGCCATGACCAACGAACATACTTTTGTAAAGGTGCTCAAGAAATATATCGAAGCGGAAGACTTCTCCCTGCCGATTTTCGACCCTGTTTCCCTGCGGATTCATCAGGAATTGGTTAAAAAGGAGCCGGATCTGCGCACCGTGGAAAAGCTCATCAGTGGCGACCAGGCGCTTTCCAGTAATCTGCTCAAGGTCGCTAATTCCTCGATGTTCCAGGGGTTGGTCGCTACCACCTCGATCAGGTCGGCCCTTGTCAGGCTGGGTATGTCGGAAGTTGCCCGGATTGTCCTTGCCGATATCAGCAAAAAAATATTCAGTTCACGCGACAAGCATATTCACACCATCATGAAAAAGCTTTGGCAGCATTCAATGGGATGCGCCTTTGCCACCGGCATGCTCTCCAACTGCCTTGATTTCGGTGTGTTCCAGCACGAGGCTTTTTCCGCCGGCCTGCTTCACGATATCGGCAAATTGCTTATTCTCAAGGTTATTGCCGATAAAAAACGGGTAAATGCAGCTCTTGTCGTGCCCGATGAACTGCTCATCGGGGCCATGGATCTCCTGCACGCCGAGCAGGGCTACCTGCTGTTGCGGCAGATCCAGATGCCGGAAACGGTAGCCGTCATTGCTCGGGACCATCACTTGCCGGACTTCGATTCGAACAACTATATTCTTATTTTAGTGAGCATGGCCAACCTTATCTGCCATCAGATGGGCATCGGCCTGAAGCACGATCCCTCCATCGATCTGCTTGCGGCAAATGAGGCCGTCCAAATCAAGTTGTCGCAATCAGAACTGGAGAAGGTGCAAAATTTTCTGACCACTACCACCGGTCTTTTTTCCTGATGGGGAACTCTGTTTTTAACCGAACCGCGTTCTCCCATTTTTTCCAGTCTTTATCAGCAGATCTTTCCAAGAGAGGAGGTCCCAAGGATGCAGCCTTCCCAATCCAGCGAAATGAATGTGGTTCTAGGCGGCGAGGCCGGCCAGGGTTTGCAGACGATCGGTTTGGTCTTGGCTCGGACCTTTCTGGCCGGGGGCCTGCATGTGATGGTGGTCAACGAGTTCATGTCGCGCATCCGCGGCGGCAGCAACTCGGTGACCCTGCGGGCTGCCGTTCAGCCGGTGCGGGCGTTCTCCGAACGGATCGACTGCTGCATCCTCTTCGATCACGACGCCCTGGCGCGCCTGCGCGGACGCTGCGCTGAAGGAACGGTGCTGATCGGCGACCCGAAGATCTTCGGGGAATCGGCCGGAATGCTGCCGCTGCCGCTGCATGAACTGAGTACACCGGTTGGCGGCGCGCTGTATGCCAATAGTGTTGTCTGCGGTTTTTTGGTCCGGCTGCTCGGTTGGGAGCTGGTGGTGCTGGAAACGGCCTTGCGTCGTATTTTCAGTGAGGACGGGCGGCTGGACAAGAATCTTGCCGCAGCCCGGATCGGCTGGGAATACGGGGCGGAATTGCACGGGCGGTTTCCCCTGCTCAGAGGTGCAGCCCTGTCTGATCGGCTTCTTCTCGACGGCTCACAGTCCGTCGCTCTCGGCGCGCTTGCCGGCGGCTGCACCTTTATTTCGTCCTACCCGATGTCCCCCGCCACCGGGGTATTGGTCCATCTGGCCAAGCAGGCACGCGACCACGGGGTTGTGGTTGAGCAGGCCGAGGACGAAATCAGCGCGATCAACATGGGGCTCGGCGCCTGGTATGCCGGGGCGCGGGCCTTGGTCAGCACCTCCGGCGGCGGTTTCGACCTGATGGCCGAGGGGCTGAGCCTGTGCGGCGCGATCGAGTCGCCGCTGGTCATCCACCTGGCGCAGCGTCCCGGTCCGGGAACCGGCCTGCCAACCCGCACCGAACAGGGGGATCTTGAAATCGCGCGCTACTCCGGACATGGCGAGTTTCCCCGCGCCATCCTCGCTCCCGGTTCCCTTGAGGAGGGCTTTGCCTGCGCCGCTCATGCCTTCACCATGGCGGACGCCAGCCAGTCGCCGGTCATTGTCCTCACGGATCAATATCTGCTCGACTCGCTGTGCGATCTCGATCCTTTCCCGCTGCCGTCCACCGCGCCGGCGTCGCGGATTGTCACCACCACGGAAGACTATCAACGCTACGCCCCCGGTCCCGACAGCGTCTCGCCGCGCGGCATTCCGGGGTTCGGTCAGGGGCTGGTCTGCGTCGACAGCGACGAGCACGACGCCAAAGGGCGGATCACCGAGGATTTCGCCACCCGCATCGCCATGGTCGACAAGCGGCTGGCCAAGGTGCGCCTGCTGCAGGAAGAGTTGGCCCTGCCGCCCCAACTGCACGGCCCTGCCGACTACCGGCGGCTGCTGGTTGGCTGGGGCTCGACCGCACCGGCGATCATCGAGGCCCTGGCACGGGTTCCTCTGGAACAGACGGCCTTTCTCCACTGCGTGCAGGTGTATCCGCTGCCCGCCGCCCTGGTGGCCCACCTGCGCCGGGCCGAGCGGATCATCGTCATCGAGAACAACGCCACCGGCCAGTTCGCCCGGCTGCTGCGCGCCGAAACCGGCTGCGTCGCCGCCGCCGAATGGCGCAAATACAACGGGCTGGCCTTCAGCATCGAAGAGATCACCGCGTTGCTGCGCGAGGAGGAACAACGATGAGCGAGCATTCCTGGATTTGTCGCGACTGCGATATCGCCTGGTGCCCCGGCTGCGGCAATCATGGCATCCTCAAGCTGGTCGGCGATACCCTGGCCGAGATGCAGCTCGACCCGCAACAGACCGTCCTGGTCTCGGGGATCGGCCAGGCGGCGAAATTGCCCCAGTATTGCAACGTCCACTACTTCAATGGTCTGCATGGCCGTGCCCTGCCGCCGGCCACGGCAATCAAGGCCAGTAATCCCGGTCTGACGGTGATTGCCGAGAGCGGGGATGGCGACATGTACGGGGAAGGCGGCAACCATTTTATGCACTGCATCCGCCGCAACCCTGACCTGACCAACATCGTCCACAATAACATGGTCTATGGCCTGACCAAAGGGCAGGCCTCGCCGACCAGCCAGCGCGGCTTTGTCACCCCCCTGCAGGTTGGCGGCGTGATCCTGGAGCCGTTCAATCCCCTGGCCGTGGCCATTGCCCTCGATGCCTCCTTTGTGGCCCGCGCCTACATCGGCAACGCCGACCAGACCCGCGCCATCCTCAAGGCGGCGATCCAGCACCGCGGCTATGCCCTGGTGGACATTTTGCAGCCCTGCGTCACCTTCAACAAACTCAACACCTACCAGTGGTTCGCGGCCCACACCGCCCCCTTGCCGGACGACCACGATCCCAGTGATCGGATGCAGGCCTTTGCCCGTGCCTGCGAGGAAGAGCCGCTCCGCCTCGGGATTTTCTACCGCAAGGAAAAACCGGTCTTCGAGGAGCAGTTGGCCGCCTATGCCGACGATGCACGCCCACTCCATGAGCGGCGGGTCGATATGGTCAAGCTGGCGGCAACCATCCGGGCGATGGGATGACCTCCCGGTAGTCCGAAGCAACACAGCCGCATTGAACGCACAAAAGCCGCAACCAATCCATCGGCTGCGGCTTTTGTGCTTTTGGGGATGATCAAAGAGAAGTGGAAGGGTTGACCGGTTCAGGCGGCACCCTTCCGGTTAAGGTTCAACAGCAACACTCGACCTTGCTGCTCACGCTCCTGTACTTAGCATACAAATCATGCGTCTTTTTGCGGAGTTCCTTGATCTTCCGCGAGTCCTCATCGGTGACCCAGCGCGGTTCACTGATCGAGTAGATCATCTTGGTCAACTCGTCAAGGGTGTGCTCGGTGGCCAGGCACCATTCATCGGTGCAGATTGTCTCCATCTCAGCCGTCTCGTTGATATCTTCTTCAAGCAGACGGATCGAGCGCTCCAAGTTAGTAATAAATTCGCGATGGGCCATGACGAACGACTCCATCATCTCGTTCTGACGTTTCATGGCGGTTCTCCTCTCATTCTGTATTTTCCTTAATAACACTATGCTATACAAGAATCGCTTCGTGCCGCGAAGAAAAACGGTTCATAGGTCAGGAAGGTAAAGTGCCCTGCTTTCCTTCAACACCCTGAGTTAGTTTTCAGATGAAAGGGCATCTTTCCTGATGCCTATACAATAAGAATTGGCCATAGTTTTTCAACTGATAATTATTGTTAGCAACTCCAGGGCCAGCCCAATCTGTTTCGGCAAGGTCCAATGTGTCTGATGGCTAGCGCTGCTTCTTTTTTCGCGCCTTCTTGGCTGCCTTGTGCATGGGGCGGCTTTCTTTCTTCTTGTCCTCGGGTTTGGGCTTTTTCACCGGGGGCTGCTCATGGTCTTCCTGGTGAAATTCGGCAAACCACGAGATGTAAGCGTGGACATCGATGGGCATCCGCGCCTTGACCCAGGCTTGGAACGATTCCATGGACGCCTCCCGGCTCTGCTCACTGGCTATCTCGACATTTCCCAATCCGATAAATTTTTCTGGTACGATGTTGTCGGCAAAAGCCTTACGGATAATCTCCATCGAATCTCCGGGATGGAGATCGCAGAGGGTGGCGGTCAGATTGCCCCAGAAATAGGATTCGCGATCGGCCTCCTCGCCGGTGAACAGGCCCTGGAGAAATGTCACCACTTCATCCCGCCGGGCCGGATCGAAGGCCACCACATACGACAGGGCCTCCATGGCCGCGCACCGTACATACTGATCAATTTCCCGGTTGACGATCAGTTGCTTGATCGCCTCAACCGAACCGTCGCAGGTCCGGTAGAGCAGGGTGGGCAGGGTTTCGGTGGTCATGTCGCCCCAAAGCTCGACCAGCTGATCCTCGGGTATGGAAAAGGCGCGGATGATCGGCAGGTGGGCAGCTGTCACGCCGAAGTGGGACAGGAGAGTAGCCGCGTAGACGTGGGCATTATGTTCTTCGAGAATGTGGCGTAGCGGGTTTTCGGCCACCGCCTCGATGATTTTGAGCAGGTGCGGCGTGAGCGCTTCCTGGTGGTTCAGGGCCTCGTCCACCTCGTCGCGCAGATAGGTGCCGCTCAACTGGTCGAACTTGAAGAGCAGGGATTGGATGTCGGAATCGCTCATGATGGCGTACCTCTGAAAGAAAAAGGGGAAGAAGGGCGAAAAGGTGCGGCACTCTATATGCTTTTCCCTTGTCAGTCAATGGAATCTACCCGCCAGGGGGCGCACCATTGGGCTAGCTGGCCTGGATGCTGAGGCGGATACCTGAAGGGGTGTTGATGGCCCTCACCCCCAAGGGGAGGAGCAGTTGGAAGAGCGGCCGGCCGAAATAAAAGAGCTCCTGGGCCAGGGACAGATGGTGGTCGGCGGTGACGCGGGAGCGGAAGGCGAGGTCTGAATTGACGGCTGTTTCGAGTCCAGCCAGCAGGGCAGCGTCCGTTTCACCCTGAGCCAGTTCTTTGCCGATCGTCTGTAGATCCGGACAAGGGCAAAGCTGTTCATGTTCATGCACCAGCGGCAGCAGGAGATCGTCCGGGGCCAGGCAGTCAAAACGGGTCAGGAGGTCCTGTCCGGCCAGGGCAAGCAGTGGTCCGGTGTTGGTGCAATCGAGCAGGCCGCAGGCCATGGGACGGTGGGCGTAGCGCAGGCATCCCTTCGAGGTTTCGTTGTAAAAGGCGCAGCACCAGGTGCCGTTTTGTCCGCGCAGTTTAAGGAATTCGTGGGTAACCGGTTCGGGCTGGTCGGCCAGCGGCTGGAAGGCCAGCTCACCCTTGCGCACCGTGATCAGGTCGTCCAGTCGCAGCAGCCCTGCTTGAATCAGTTTCAGATCCGGGCCATGCAGGGCCGGGCCGCCCTGGCGGCAGCAGGTGCCACAGCGTTTGCAGGTCTCGGATTCGCTCACGGCAGGATATCCAGGCTGTCGCCTCGGCGCAGGGTGCCGGGCACGATCACCTTGGTGAAGATGCCCTCACGCGGCATGATGCAATCGCCCACCTGCTTGAAGATGGCGCAACCGTGGTGGCATTTCTTGCCGATCTGGGTTACCTCCAGCACCACCTGACCGTTGCTCAAGCGGGTGCCAAGCGGCAGTTTGGCCAATTCGAGCCCCTCGGTGGTGATGTTCTCGGCAAAGGCGCCGGGTTCGAGTTCCAGCCCCTTGTTGCGCATGAAATCGATCGATTCCTCGGCCAGCAGGCTGACCTGGCGGTGCCAGTCGCCGGCATGCGCGTCGCCGACCATGCCGTGATCGACTTTGAGTTCGATGCTCTCCACCGGTTCCTTGTTGACGCCCTTTTCCCGGCTGATGTTCAGTGAAATAATTTTTCCCATGGTTTTCTTCCGTCGGTTGTGAGTTTGTTCATTGCAGCCTCGATGCAGTGCAACGGAATCCGGGTACTCTCATGGTGTATCATCGGATTCCCGGATTATGCTAAAGCTACATCCGGGCTACTCGCTGGCCGTGGACAAGAGTGTTGCACTGTCCAGGTCATATACTCTATCTCTTCGAGGGTAAATGTTTCTTCCTGGTCTTTTACATTTTTCATGACAGAGCCGCCGCCACTTCCTCAACCCGAACCGGTGGAATGCGCGGTGCCATCAATCCCTAAAATCAAAGTCGGTCCCTCGTCCGTACCGCCTATGTTTACCGTGTTGGATATCGCCCCTTGTGCCGGTACACCGCCAGTAGTCACAAAATAGCACGGAAATTGGGTGGAAACACTGCTAACAATCGATCCCATGTAAGCACATCCTGCTGATAAATTCAAAGAAATGCAAACTGTTCCATTAAAAGGTGAAAATCTATCACGTAATGAAATGACAGCGAGTGTATCAGGGCAGTTGGTCGAATTGTTTGATATTTGTAGTGAGATTCTTGATTCAGGAGCAGACGACCATCTGTCTAACGTTCATGATGCGGGGCATAAGCTGCACCTGTTTTGCATTTTGACCCCACCGTGGCAAATGAAACAGAGAAAGGAAAATATTTCGAGCATCTCGGCATATATCTGGTGCATGATACAGTGAGTCTGGAGCTGTTCGCGGTGGGGCGGAAAGGATAAGAGTTCCCTCGGCCCGCGGTTGTCCTCCCATAACCACTTCTGACTATGGAGATAGACGTATGACCATTCGCCGTATCGCCAAGATTTTCAAGAGCCGCCCCACCATCGCCGGCGCCGGCGTGCATCTCAAGCGCGCCTTCGGGTATTCCGTGGTGCCGCAGTTCGTTCCGTTTTTAATGCTGGACGACTTCCACACCAGCAATCCCGATGAATACCTTTCGGGTTTTCCATGGCATTCGCACAGAGGTATCGAGACGATCACCTATGTCCTGGAGGGGCTGGTCGAGCATGGTGACAGCATGGGCAATGCCGGTGGCATCGGCGCTGGGGACGTGCAGTGGATGACCGCCGGCAGTGGCATCATCCATCAGGAAATGCCCAAGAAGAGCCCACAGGCACGATGAAAACAAAATAATCATGGGCGAAACACGATACATAGTGGCGGGAAACTTTATTGACGGCAGTGGCGCCGGTGTGCGCAGGAATGTCGTTCTGGTGGTAGAGGGCGTCATGCTTACCGCCATTGGTTCCGCGGCAGACCTTCCCCGCAATACTGGGGTTGCAATCGATGATTTCTCGCACTGTACGCTTTTGCCGGCGTTGGTTGATTGCAGCGTCTCCCTGTCGCGCTCCCCCTCCATGGACAGGATGGTGCGGGTATTCTTCGAAGATTCGGGTTTTGAGAAAAAAGCAGCCATGTTTGAACGGCATATCCGCGACTGCCATGCGCACGGGGTGCTGGGAGTGGCCGATGGCGATGATATAACCGAGCTGATGGAACACGCTCAAAAAGGGATGGCGCAGGGGGACATCCTTGACATTCGAACAGCTGCCCGACTCTGCCGGGACGGGCAGGATTGTGGAGCGGGCAGCTCGCTGGGAGGTGATTTCCTCAGGATCGTTTATTCCGGCAATATCGAAGACGAGGAAGCCCCATTGCTTCAGGTGCGCCATGCAGATCTGCACCACATCCTGCTCCAGCGCAGAGGCGGCAGAAAGGTGGTGGTGGCCAATGGCCAGCAACCGGTGGAGGAGGCACTTGCGGCGGGGTGCGACGCCATCGAGCAGGGATACCTCATGGGCGAGGACAATCTCAGGAAAATGGCGGAGAAAAATGTGCTGTGGATTCCCAGCCTGCTGCGGGCCAAGAATGCCCTGGACAATTCGGGCTCCGGAGGAGATGTGTGCTGCCGTTTTTCCCAGCGCTATGTTGCGCCGGGAAAGCCAACCCCCGGTGCGGAGGCTTTTTGGAGAAAGATGCTCGCCGACCAACTTGCGCAACTGCGTCTTGCTCGAAAATTGGGCGTGAACACGGCTGTGGGAACCGGTGCCGGCAGTACCGGCATACTCCATGGCGAGTCATTGGTCGAGGAAATGAAACTGTTCATCAAGGCCGGCTATTCCCTGGAGGAGACCATCCGTTGCGCATCGGAGCATGGCGCCAGATTTTTCGGCATGGAGAAACTGGGAGCGCTTACTGTCGGGCGGCAGGCGACATTTCTGATTGCCAGGGGCACGGTGCAACAACTGCCAAGAAAACTCTCCTATCTCGAAGGCATCTATATTGACGGCAAGCCCAGCGGCACCTATCGAAAAAATCCTATCAAAACGGTTTGGTAGGCGTGCATTGAGCCGCTTTGTCCAAACGGTGTTGAAATTTTGCCTCATGTCCTCATCGGCGAAATAACGGTTTGATCAGACTCCCCGAGAGACAGGCTGCAGTTCTTGCAGAAACTCGTCACGGAGGATTGGTTTTTTCCCTCCTCTCAGGAGCTGTTGTATGCCATTTCCCGGTATCGAAAGCAGTCCGTTGGGGAGATCGTTAGAGGTGGCACCCCCCTAAGGCTTTCTTCCATGGAATAGGGCCATGGCTAGATGGCTATCGTCGTGCTCTAGAATGGCTAGAGGCCGGTGGGCCAACCGCCCTGCTGAAAGCCGGTCACCAGATGAAGGAAAAGATACGACCAGAAGAACCAGATAATTTCCAGCAATGATCGCCGCACATGGCGAGGCCGCACCGGATACCGGTCCGGCTCGACCAGATGCAACCGGCGGGGGAGAAAACGGGGGACCTGGTGCATGTATGCAACAAAGTCCTGGCCGAATTTGTGCCGCAGGTTTCTCTCCTCGGCGAAAACCACCAATGGATAATAGAGGAGAAAGGCCGAGGCGATGACCGCCAGGATCAGCAGGTTGGTTGTTGCCAGTCCCAGACCAAGGGCGCCGAGAAAACTGAAGGCATAGAGCGGGTTGCGGACAATGGCGTACGGCCCCTCGGTCACAATGCGGTCTTCCTTGTAGCCGCTGATGTAGAGGCTGCTCCAGATGCGGCCAAAGGCGGCGACAACGATCAGCACGAACCCAAAAGCGTTCATGACAATGTTGGCTCCGCTGTTCGCTTTCCAGGAAGGCGGGGTGGCAAGCAGCAACGCCAGGCAGACAATGATGACGACAATGGAGATAGGCTGCCGGAATTTAATGGCCCAGGTCAACGAGACCGGTTCGGTCGAATACTGTTCTTGCGAGGTAAGCATGGTTTTTCTCAATGCAAAGAATTCGGGATGCGGTTGATCGCCCCAAAAGAGCCTCACTTTCCTCAGTGGAAAGCGATACCGTGCATTGATGCTACCACGGGGTGGATGAAGAATTGATGAACGGCTTTTGTCCCGGTCGCATGCACCTCTTCATTTAATCTTCATCAACCGGGAGTATAAAAGAGGTGTTTGCAAGGGAAGACAGCAGGGACGGGAGGGGGAACAGCATGCGGGTGTTAATCGTCGATGATGAAAGGGAACTGTGCGAGCAGATTGCAAAGACCCTGAGAAAGCAGCAATACACCGTGGATGTCGCCGGGGACGGCGCTATGGCCTTGGAGAAGATATGGGCCGATCCCTTTGACCTGATTGTGCTCGACATCATGCTGCCGGAAAAGGACGGGTTTACGGTGCTGCAGGAGCTGCGCGCGGAGGGGGTGACCACGCCGGTCCTGATGCTGACTGCCAAGGGAGAGGTGGCCAACCGGGTCAAGGGCCTCGACTTGGGGGCCGACGATTATCTGCACAAACCCTTTTCCATGGCCGAACTCCTGGCCCGGATCCGGGCCCTGTTGCGGCGGAGCCACGAGCAGGCCAGTTCACTGCTGGTCATTGGCAATATCCGTCTCGATACCAACACGCGGACCGTCACCCTCGACAACCAACCGGTCAACCTCACGCCCAAGGAGTTCTCTGTTCTCGAATTTCTCTTGTACAACCGCAACCGCGCCATTTCCCGTTTCAACATGGCGGAGCATGTCTGGGGCGATGCCTTTGATCCGTTCACCATGTCCAACAATATCGACGTCCACATCAAGAACCTGCGGCGCAAACTCGACGATCAAACAGGGCGGCGGATCGTCACTGTCCGCGGGGTCGGCTACATGGCAAGGGATGAGCAGGGATGAAGATACGCAACCGCATCACTCTCTGGGTCAGTCTGGCCGGGCTGGCCTCCACCGTGGTCCTTTCCCTGGTCGTTTTCTTTTGGGGGCTGGAGACCCCGTATGAATTTCTCGATCAGGAACTGGAAATCCGCGCTCACACCCTGGCCAACGAGCTGGAGCGGGAACAGGCTGCCAACATTTCAGTGGCCGACGGCACCATGGAGTCCTTTTCCCATCTCTACTGGGCCCGGATCTACAATGCCGAAGGGCAGCCGGTCTTTACCTCCCAGTTGGCCCGGGAGATAGAAATGCCACTGAAATTGGGAGACACGGGCTACCTTATCCGGACCGACATTCCCCTTAACCGTTTTTATGCCGAGGAAGACAACCAGCCCACCGCATTCTGGAACCGAGTGTTCACCGTATCGGCTGGCGGCGTGCCCTACCGGGTGCATGTAGCCAGGCCAGTGGAGAATCTGGTGGGAGAGTCCATCGAATCGGCGCTGATGATCGGCTCGGCCTTGCTCGCCTCGGCCCTGATTCTGATTGTGGTCAGTTACCAGGTGGCCGGCAGAATTTTACATCCGGTGCGTGAGATCAACCGGCTGACCGCTGAAATCACGGCAAAAACGCTTGAAACGAGGTTGCCGCTGGCCGGCAATCGCGATGAGATCGACGAACTGGCCGCCTCGCTCAATGAGATGTTCAACCGGTTGCACTTCTCCTTCCTCCGGCAGAGGGAATTTGTCGCCAACGCCTCCCATGAACTGAAGACGCCCATCACCCTGCTGCGGCTCTCCATGGAGGAAATGCATCAGGACGAGCAGTTGCCGCTGTCCTTGCAGGAAAAGCTGCTGGCCCAGGAGCGGGCGCTGGCCCGCATCAGTCAACTGGTCAAGAGCCTGCTCGACCTCTCCCGGCTGGAAATGACGGAATCACTGGAAAAAGAAACCTTTTCTCTCAACGACTTGATCGCTTCCGTAGCTGAGGAATTTCAGCCGCTGATGCAGGAACAGACGCTGCGTTTCACCAGCCGGATCAACGGTGCGCTGCCAGTTCATGCGGACAGGGAAAAGATCCGCAGGATGTTGATCAATCTATTGGACAATGCAGTCCGCTACAATCAGCCGGAGGGTGAGATCCGCTGCCAAGCCTGGGGCGACGAAGGAAAAATCACCATTGTCCTCGCCAACACCGGCTCAGGAATCGACCGGAACGAGCAGAGCCGCATTTTCGACCAATTTTACCGGTGCGAGAAATCGCGCTCCACCACCCACGGCGGTTCCGGCCTTGGCCTAACCATCGTCAAACGGATCGTCGAACTGCACGGCGGCAGCATTACCGTGGAGAGCGGACCGTCGACTTGGACCACGTTCACGGTGGTTTTTCCTTCTGGTCTCCATGCCTGAGGCGGGCCCGTTTTTGTTCCCTGTAACGGCTGACAGCTGCATCAATGCCCATGACGGCTTCGCTCTTTTAAGAGTGGAGAAAGATTCTCATTTTTTTTGAAATAAATAATATATGTAATTCTAATTAATTGCAGATGTTTCCCCGCTTTTTATCCCCGCCATCTTCATGAAACCTTCATCTTCAGATGCTACAGTGTGAGCATTGCCGGTTAACCTGTATTGTCCGGCCGCTTTGCCCAAGCACCCGATCCCATCCACGAGGAGACCCTGAATGACCTTGCCATCCGTCCCAACCCGGGGCCGCACCCTGGACTACGCCGCCTCGGTGTATGACGTCCTGGAGCCCCTCTGTTTGTTGAACAAACAGGCCGAATATGACCGCACCCTCATCCAAACCCTTGATCCTCAACCGCCCAACACCATCCTTGACCTGGGTTGTGGCACCGGTCTGTTGTGCCAGAAGATCAGTCAACTGCTTGACCCGGAACAAGGCGGCTGTGTCACCGGCATCGACGCAGCTGGCAAGATGATTGAAGCTGCAAGAACAAAACGCGGCGCACCCCATTGCCGTTTCGAAGTGATGGCCGCCGAGCATCTGGATTTTGCCGACACCTCCTTTGACGCGGTCATCTCCAGCCTCTTCTACCATCATGTTCCCCTGGATCTGAAACAGCAGAGCCTGCGGGAAGCCTATCGCGTCCTCAAACCCGGCGGCAAACTGGTCATCGCCGACATGCATAAGCCAACGAGTTTCATGGGGGCGCTCGTTTCCCATGCCTCCCGCTGGTTGTTCATGCAGCCGCAGATCGGAGAAAATATTCGCGGTGTCCTGCCGGACCTGATCATTGAGGCCGGTTTTTTGCCGCCACAGATCGTGGGCCACTATTTTGGCTATATCGCCGTGTTCTCAACCACCAAACCACTGTGAGCAATCCTTTTTCCGTATTAGGGCACTGCGCGGGAGATATCGCCACCTTGGAGGCCGAACTCCGGGCAGGCCTTGAGCGCTTCTGGCAGGCAGCCGCCACCGTCCTTCACGGCAGCACGATTGCGCTGGTCCCGCCGGATCAAGCGACCTTTTCCTTGCCGCGTAATTTTTTTTCGACCCTGTTCCTCTATTCCTACTATCGGACCGGTATTCCTTCCGGGCGACGGATTCTTTACGCCGCGCTCAACCAGTGCCTGCGGGGCATGGTCACCGGCTGCGACAATATTCTCGACGACGAGTACAAGCCCACGCTTGAAACCGATTTGCCGCCACAGGCGCATCGTTTTCGTTCCGTGCTTGACATCATGGTTGCCGATCGGGTTCTCTTCGCCCTGCTGGTGGAGCATTGCCAGCAACAGGATCTTCCGGTTGAGCGGGCACTGCAAGCAAGTACCGCCTCTCTGCACGCCTTGACCCAGAGCGGGGCGCAGGAGGCCTCCGAGGAGGGCGGCATCAAGGAACGCCTGCGGCCGGATGTCGTTCTCCGAAACATTCACCATTTCAAGACCGGACTGCTCTTTCAGTCAACCTGGGTCATCCCGGCCCTGTTCGAAGAGGCAATCGCCCCAGTTAGCCGGCCGGTCCAGGAGGCCTTGTACCAGATCGGCATCGGCTGTCAGTTGCTCGATGATATGGTCGATCTGTTTGTCGATATGCGTGAGCGGCGGCATAATTATGTGGGTTCGGTGGTGGCCCATGAGGAGCCAGCCGCTGTCTGGGAAAGCCTGCACGCTCATTTGGCGACGGAACAGTCCCCAGGCACTTTTTACGCCACATGGCCGGAGTTGGCCGCCAGGATGAAGGCGGAGGCCGTGGCGACCTTGGAAAACGGCTTGCGTCATCTTTTTCTTGCACAACACCAAGGCTTGGTCCGGCCGGCCGCGTCCTTTATTGCCGGCCGCATCGGCGTTTCCCTCGATTAGAAACCGAAACCCTTCGCCCCCACAATGCGTTTCACCTTTCTGCTCAAAATTGCTTGCTTGATCCTCTGGCGTTCCTGGCGGGCCACCCTTGTTCTCTCCTTGATGGTGATTGCAGCGGTGGCTGCCCTGATTTTTCTCTCCGCCCTGGCCGTCGGCACCAATGATGCCATGATCCGCAATTCCACCGGGCTTTTTTCCGGTCATATCGCCGGCAGCATGCTGCGGGAAGATGACCTCCCCCACTTGCGGGATGCGAGGGTGGAGCGGGTGCTGGTCAGGAGGCACCTGCAGATTCTTCTTAAAAAGGACGAGATCCTTGAACCGCTCGTTCTGATCGGAGTCGACCCTGAGCAGGAAAAAGAGGGAACCGCGTTCTGGAAAAAAACCGTGGCGGGCCGTTATCCGCAATCCGGCGAGGAAACCATTTTTCTCGGACAAGCCACTGCCAAACGACTCACCCTGAGCGTGGGTGACACGGTTACTCTCGGCAACCGCCAGAATATCCACCTGAAAAAATTGAGTGTGGCAGGTCTGTATAAAACCGGGATCACCCATCTTGATCAGGGGCTGGCCTTTTGTCCGGTTGCAGCCCTCCCGGTTGGCGAAACCGACCTCTCCGTCGCAGTTTTCCTCAAGCCCGGCGTGCCGGTTGATACTGTTGTCTCCCAATATCGACGCTCCGTGCCCTCCGCCACTTTTGCCGCCTGGACTGAATTCATGCCTGATCTGAAGCAGCTGATCGACCTGGAATTCATCTGCATGGCGATTGTCATCACCCTGGTGTTTGCCATCGTCTCAGGGGGCATTTCCTGCACCTTCCTCATTTTTACCCTGAAAAATCTTCGCGAACACGGCATTATGAAGGCCATGGGCCTTCTATCCGGCGATACCGCTCTGCTCCTTGTCAGCCAGATCGGCCTATTGACCTTTGCCGCGGCAACCCTGGGCACCTTGGCCGGCATCCTCACGGTCGCGGTTTTTTCCCGCATCGGCATTGATATCAGTGCGTTCACCTCCCATAATCAGTACTTTGCCGTTTCCGGCGTACTCTATCCCCGGCTCACGGGGCTGGCGCTCTTGACTCCGCCGCTGGTGGCCGTCTTTTTCGGTTTGGCTGCCGCCATCTGGCCGATTGTGTATATCACGCGCAAGAATCCCGCCGATATTCTCAGGAGCGTCTGAACCATGATCGAAATTCAGGCGGTTTCCAAGCAATTCACCTCGGGCCGGGGCCATGTTGCAGCCGTGACTGCTATCTCTTTTTCGGTGGCTCGTGGCCGGGGGGTCATTCTGGCGGGAAGATCGGGGTCGGGAAAAACGACACTCCTCAATTGCATCGGCACCCTGGAAATTCCCGATACGGGAGCCATACTTTATAAGGGCACAAACATCTGCACCCTCAGCCCGCGCCAGCGGACCCTGTTCCGGCGCAAAGAGGTGGGTCTTGTCTTTCAGACCAGTAATCTGCTCCCCTGGCTAACGGTTGCCGAAAACCTGCAATTCCCGCTGGAACTCAATGGGATCCATGGAAAGGCGCAGCAGCAACGGATCGAGGAATTGCTGGCCATATTTGGCCTAGCCGGCTACGAGAAGGCCATGCCGGTGGAACTCTCCGGCGGCGAATCGCAACGGATTGCCTTTGCCAGGGCGATTGCCCACACACCAGCCCTTCTCCTGGCCGATGAACCTACGGCAAGCCTCGATTCAAAGAATGGGAAACAGCTCATTGAGTTGCTGGTTTCCCTGTGCCGTTCTAAGGAGACAACCCTGATTATCGCGACCCACGACCAGGAATTATTAGGGATGGCCGATACGGTCATTTCCCTCAAAGATGGAAAGATGGAGCATTGATTATGCACAAAAAACAACTGCTGACCCTCGCCCTGTTAGCCACCCTCACAACCACTGCCGGATGCGCCTACCGTCACTTTCTTGGCATGCATGGACCCACGATCAAGAACTACCCGGAAATTCACCTGGATTCGATCAAGGAAGACGCACAGTGCCTGGAATGTCATGCACCTAAAAATAGCGCAGGTGATGCGCCGGCGACCAGCCATCCCGATTTCAAAGGCTGTCTTAACTGTCACAACGATTCAGTGAAAGGATAAGTGCTCCGGGATGCAGGATATCGCCGGTTGCCCCAGTCCCTTGTTTCGGATGTTTGGCACAAAGGGCAAGGCGTTCATCGACACGATTAAGCTCATCACCGTCCAGGCCGAGACCGCCATGGCGAACATCATGCGGCAGATTCTGCCTCCACCCTCCGCCGCAACCTCGCAATACTAAAAAACATCCGGTGTGAGCTAATCATTCCGTTTCCTTCGAGTCGTTGGCGGTCCCGGCGCTTGGGGCTGTAACCACGCTCTCTTTTGTATTGCCCCGTGTTTTTCTTGTGTTCTCCATGCTGGAAAGTGGTTTATAGTGCCGGGGATGTGCTGTGGCACGACTGTCGCAGCCCGAATGAATTGTTGCTATGCTGTGTTTTTGTGAGCGAGGTGGGACTGCTCGGTTCCCAAGACAATGAATAAGAGATGAGAAGTTGTTTGATCGGAGGATGATATGATACGGATATTGGCGGGAATCTTGAGCCTGCTCTGCTGCCTGGGTGGCGCTGCCCATGCGATGGAGAAACGACCGGAGGCGGTCGATCTGGCACGGATCAAGGTGTTGGATCTTAAAACCGCCCAAACGCTTGCCCTGGCCGGTAACCCTGACATGATGGTTGCCCAGTCACGCATCGAGCAGGCGAGAGCCAGGGTGCGCCAGGCGGCGGCAACCTGGTGGCCGAGTCTTGATGCAGGCGGCTCCGCTGACCGGCAACGTCTCTCCGACAACAGCTATGAGAACAATCGCCGACTGGCCACATTAATTGGGGGGACGGCTGACCAGACCACGGAGAATTACAGCGCCGGCCTGCAGGCAACCTGGGTACTGTTTGACGGTTTTTACCGCACCTTCAAACAACAGCAGGCGACGTACGATGAACAGGCGGCGGACGCGGCCTTGATTGACAGTCGCCGGTTACTGGTTACCTCGGTGGCCGAGGCCTTTCTCAACGCCCAGTTGGCCCAGTCTAATGTTGATATTTCCCGTGCCGACGAGACCTTCTACAACCGGCAGTTGGAGGATGCCCAGAACCGGTATGATGTGGGGGCCGGTCCCTGGGGTGATGTCCTCAATATCAAGGTGCAGCTCAATTCCGCCAAGACCAGCCTCATGCTCTATCAACGGGAATTTGAGGCTGCGGGTTACGGCCTGGCCGCGCTGCTGGGGGTGACCGATGCCCAGTTTCCGCCCCAACTTCGGCTGGCGGACCTGGATAAGGAATCGATCACCACCGGGCAGCAAAAAACTCCTGATACACTGATCAAGGAGGCCATGGCGGCTCGTCCGGATATCCGGAGGCTGGAAATGGTGGTGAAACAGGCCGAGGCCACAACCGGCATGGCCAAGGCCCCTTTTTACCCCAAGGTGCAGCTCGGCGGGGTGGTCGAAGGGGTCAGGGAAGGGGATGCGGGGCTGAGCCGTGATGACTTCGGCAACACGGTGGCCATGAATATGAGCTGGAATCTCTATGCTGGCGGCGGCGATAAGGCCCGGTTGATGGAAGCCGAGCAGGCCAAGCGAGAAGCTGTCTATACCCTGGCGGGGCTGCGCAACGCCGTTGCCGCTGAGATTCGTCAGGATCTGGCCTTGCTGGCGGCCGCCCAGGAACAGGTGCGTTTGCAGCGGGATACGGTAAAATTGGTTCAGGAAAACCGGGATCTAGCCAAGAATGAATACGAGGCGGGCGAGGCCTCGCTGGTGCGGTTGAATGAGGCCCAGCGCGACTTGACCACCACCTATGGCCGTCTGGCCAAAGCCCTGGTCTCCTATCATCTCGCCCTGCAGCGGCTGCATTCGGCCACGGGGCAGAATCTTGCCGCCTTCGGTTCGCCGGCCCCGGGTAAATAATGGGCGCCATCGGCCGAATGCAACTGGTGGTGCCGGAAACGGCCATCGACGTCAACGGCCACGTCAACAATGTCCAGTATGTCCACTGGATGCAGGAGGCGGCCATGGCCCACTCGGCCGAACTGGGCTGGCCCCGGGAGCGGTACGCCGAAATCGGCAGAACCTGGATTATCCGTTCCCACACTATCGAGTACTATCACTCGGCCTATGCCGGGGAAAGCATCATCATCCTGACCTGGGTCTCGGACTTTCACAAGATCCGGTCCCTGCGCAAATACAAGTTCTATCGCCCGGCGGACGACATCGTGCTGGCGACTGCCGCCACCCTGTTCATCTTCTGCGATCTGCGGACCGGAAAGCCGGTCACCATTCCCCCGGAGGTCCAGGCGGCCTATACGGTGGTCGACCCGCACGACGAGCCGTAATCTGCTCCCTTTCAGTCTCTAATCCGCCATTAGTTGCGCAAAATTGGCCTCGGAGATTTCCGGCGCGGTAAAATTGCGGAAGCGAATAATGCCGTGTTTGTCAGCAATGATGACGGTCGGCACCCCTTGCAGCTTGTATTTTTCGGCCAATGTGCCCGATCCGTCGAAAAAGGCCGGGTAGGTCATGCCGGTTTTTTGGACAAAGGTGTTGGCCCGCTCGATTGAGTCGTTAAAGCCCACGTTGACGGCAACGAACTCCATGCCCCGGCTGCGAAATTTCTCGGCCAGTTGATTGATTTTCGGCACCTCGGTCTTGCAGGTCGGACACCAGGAGGCCCAAAAGATGAGCATCACCGGCTTGCTGCCGATGCTTTGCTGTAAATCGAAGGGCTGTCCGTTGAGATCGGAACCTTTGAACGGGATCAGTTGCTGCCCCAGTTGCGCCGCCGTCAAGGAGCAGGGAAGGAGCAGCAGCAGGGTGAGGAGCATTATTTTCTTCAGTAGTAATTTTCCCATGAATGTTCCCGGGGCGACGTTAAAAAAGAGACGAGTTGCGGTGCAACGTATTCCTTAAAGGAACAACGAGCCGGCTTTGATAAAGAAATACTGGGCAATGACCAGCATCAGCAGACCCATTGTTTTTTTGATGGTGACCATCCAGGCCCCGGAGCGGGGGATCGAAGCGAGAAAGCTGGAGAATGTGCCCACGCCGAGCAGGAGTGCGCCCATGCCCAGGGAAAAAACAAAGAGCAGCAAGCCTCCGGCTAGTAGACTTTGGGATGAAGCGGTGTACGCCAGCAGGGTTCCGAGCACCGGGGTGGTGCATGGCCCGGCCACCAGGGCGGAGGAGATTCCGGCCAGGAAGATGCCGGTCCAGCCCAGGCGCCTGGAGGTTAATTTTCCTGCAAAGGCGGGTAATTGCACCACGTCGAGCATGCCGAGGCCAAACAGCAGGATAATGTTGCCGACCACGAGAAAGGTCCAGGGACTGCTGTTGATCGTTCCGAAAAAACGGCCGGTGGCGGCGGCAAAGATTCCGAGCGCGGCATAGGTCAGGGCCATGCCGGTGACGTAGGTCAGGGAAAGGCTCAATCCGCGCCACTTGGAGCCGCCGACGTTGGCGTGGCCTATCACTCCGGCGGTGATGGGGATCATTGGATAGACGCAGGGGGTCAGGCTGGCGAGGACTCCGCCGATAAAGGCAATGATCAGGGAGGCAAGCAGCGAAGACTGCAAATAGGTATCAAATTGACTGAGCAGGATATCCATAAAAAGGTCACTCCATTAAAACTTGAGATTGCTTCTCAATGATAACCAAGGTACGGGAGAAGTAAAGTGGAAAGGTAGACTGCTGTCTTGTATTTATGTGGCCAGTGCTCATTCTTCGTTTGGATTGCGAACGCTCCAGCCAGGAAACCTGTTCACTCTGTCACTCTGCACGTCAAGCATCCATGCCGATCAGGGCCGCGCCGATAGCATTGCCCACTTCACAGTGCTCAGGAAAAGAGACGGTTGTTCCAAGCCGTTCGGCCACGCCGGGAAGAAAACAGCGGGCAGCGGCGCCAATGCCGATGATTGGCAGTTTCAGGGTGAAGTGCACGGAAAACAGGTCATTGTCGCGGCGGTTGAGAAACGGTGCGCCCTGGTTGTTCTGCCAGATGGACTGGCTGAGATAGGTGAGCACAATGGTCTCAATGGCCGACTCGGTCTCGGCGACCACCCTCTGGCACAGGACCTCGGTGGTCAGCCCCACCTGGCCGGCAAGCACCGAGGCGCCACTCCGGCTCGCCTCCACGTTACCGATCTGGAGAAGTCCCAGGGCGTGGAGGGCGTCGGTGGGAGTGAAGCCGGCCAAGACGATTTGCTGGAGATACATCAGCCGTTCCAGCCGTTTTTCGAGGATAATGCCACTGACCCCGGTCTGCGCCGCCAGGGTACTGGGCGGTGTTGGCCCGTGCTGCGCCAGATAGCGAAGGATCGCATCGTCTTGGACCAATTCCGGGTCAAACCCTGCTATTGGCAGCACCAGAACGGTATCGGATTCGCCCCGCAACCATTCCCGTGGATCGGGCAGGTCCGGGGTCATGGCCAGGGGTTGGACGCGAATGTTTTTCAGACTGATGCGGCCGTCTGGGTGGCAGGCCACATGGCTGTCGCCGCCGGCGCCCGAGGTGTACATATCCACCGCTTCCACATGAGTCCGCCATTCGCCGATGGTGCAGCCTTCGCGATTGAGCAGAGGCTTGCCGTCCTTGATCAGGCACACATCGGTGGTGGTGCCGCCGACGTCGACCACCAGGGCCGAGGCCGGACCGCCGGCTGCGCCGAACCGGGCCGTCGCTGCGGGACCGCTGGCCATGGTGATGGCGGCCTTGTCGGCAATCTGGTCCAGGGCGGCGCCCTGGCCGTTGCCGCAAATAATGGTCACCGGGCAGTCGAGCCCTGTTGCCGCCATGGAGCGCTGGATCGAGGCGAGAAAGTCGGTCATCAACGGCATCAGCTTGGCATGCAGGCAGGCGGTGGCCGATCGTTCGAGTATGCCGGGGTGGCTGGAAACCAGATGGGAACAGAACACCGGCTTGGGATCGATCAGCCGGATGGCTTCCTGCGCCACCAATTCATGGGTGGGGTTCTTGATCGACATGGCCCCGCAGACCGCATAGCTGTCGACTTCGCTCGCCAGCCCCGGCAGGGTGTCGACCAGGTTTTCGATGTCCAGGGGTTCATCCTCTTCGCCGGTAATGGTATGACCACCCTTGAGAAAGATATTGGCCACCACCGGCAGCTTGAAATGACGGACGTAGCCAAGCACGAACAGACCGACCCTGGCGCCCCGGCCTTCCACCACCGCGTTAGTGGCCAGGGTGGTTGAGACAGCCAGCCGGGTCACATCCTGCGCTCGAATCGTTTGTTGCAGCAGTCCGGCCAAGGCGCGGCCAACGCCGATGCTGAGGTCGTGGGGCGTGGTCCGTTCCTTGCGCCAGCCAACCATCTGGCCGGAAACGGTGTCTAAGAGGACGGCGTCGGTGTAGGTGCCGCCGGTGTCGATTCCGATACAATATGCAGTCATATTAATCAATACGATGGGTGAAGAGTCAGGGTTAATGGCCGGTGTATGAACCGGTTATCAGGACATGCAAGGGGCAGAACAAGGTCTGTGTCGGGTTTGATTCGAAAAATTGATGGATAACACCGGCGGAGCGTAAAATCAAGAAAAGCTTGGGCCGTTTTTGATGCGAAACCAAGGCTTGCACGGCCTTTTCCTTGTTTGCAGCCTGCAATCAAAGAAAGCGGCTCAACGGTGTCAGCAGCCACTCCAGCGACCGCTCAAACAAGCTGCCGCGCACATGATCTGCTAGGGTCACGCGTTTCGACCTCTCCAGTTCTTCGTTGAACAAGGCTTCGACCTGCGCCCCGAAGGCATGGCTGTCGATGATGACGTTCATCTCGAAATTGCGGTGAAAACTGCGAAAATCGAGGTTTGCCGAGCCCAGCGTCACCCAGCGGTTGTCGATGAGCATCACCTTGGCGTGCAGAATGGTCCCCTGGCGTTCGAAGATCTCCACGCCTGCCTCCAAAAGTGGTTTGAGATAGGCGCGGCCCATCATCTGCACCACCGGCACATCACTGATCGAGGGCAGGATCATCCGCACCCTGGCGCCGCGCTTGATGGCGCGCAGCAGGGAGCGGACTACCCGGGGGCCGGGGAGGAAATAAGGGGTGATGATGCGGATATTGTGCATGGCCCCGGCCATCGCCAAACGAAAGGAACTGCGGATGACCGATCGGGTGTGGTGCGGAGAGCCGTTGACGATGACAACGTCGGCGTCACCTGCAGGCAAGGCTGGGGAATCGATTGGTCTCGCAATGGCGACACCTCCCTCCTGCGTCCAAGTTTGCCGGAAAAGCCGCTGCAATTCACCAGCCGCAGGTCCGTCGAGGCGGAAGCCGACATCCCGCCAGCGTTCAAAACTGTCGCCATAGCCCGAGTATTCGTCGCCGACGTTGAGCCCTCCGAGAAAGGCTGTGGCGCCGTCAATAATGACCATTTTACGATGATCGCGGATATCGAGCCAGTGCAGTTTGGAGAAGGCGGGTTTGTTGAATGGCAGGCAGCGCACCCCGGCCGCCTCCAGCTGTTGGAAATAGGACGAGGGGGTATCGTAACAGCCGATGGCGTCATAAATGAGCGATACTTCCACGCCCCGCTGGGCTGCCCCCTGTAAAGCGCGGGCAAAGGCCTGGCCGGTGCCGTCTGGTTTGACCATGTAAAATTCGGCGCAGATGGTGGTGGTTGCCGTTGCTAACGCCTGAAAAAGAGCAGGAAAAAAATCTCCTCCGTGCGGAAGAAGAAAAACTCTGTTATGGTGAAAACGAACGACGTCGGGGATGCCCTTGATCCGGGACAGCAGTCCGCGAAGACGAATACGGTATTTTTTGTTGCGTCGAGAGAGGTTCATTCTTCCACTACGTGTTCAGGGGGGAGGAAGCCGTTGCGACTCCCGTGCTTCCGGTCCTGGGTGCCACTGTACCATAGATAACTCTAGAGAGAAACCGGATCAGCAGCAGAACATCTTCTCCTCTTCGTCCCCGGCAGCAATTGACCAGGATGCAGCTTGATCGTGCTGGCCAGGAACGTGCAACACCCATCCGAAGGAGGCAATCATGGCCAACGAGCCGAAAAAAAACGAGCTGATGCAACGATTTGAATTGAGCATCGAAGGACATGTCGCCGTGCTGGACTATGTGGAGCAAGGCGAAAACGTGCTGGCGTTCACCCACACCTTCGTTCCAACAGAGTTGCGTGGCCGCAACGTGGCCGCCATCCTGACGAAATTCGCCTTGGACGATGCCCGACGCCAAGGGAAAAAGGTGGTGCCGCAATGTTCCTATGTGGCGACCTACCTGGAGAGAAACAAGGAGTATGCTGATTTGCGGGCTAGTTGTTAGCCGCTATCAAAATCAATTTCAAACGATAACCTGTTGAAGCCTTAGACCCAACCTGTCAATGAGTGTAAACTCTTTGCTGTAATAACGGGGTTGGAAGGCAACCTCTCTTGCCGCGAACAGACGTTAATAATTCCGGCAGCCGTTTTTTAATCATTGAATTATTTTTGAAATATTGCACTATACGCCCGCTTCCGCCATCCGTTTGCAGATGAGAAAAGCCAACAAGTATTGATCTTGAGCAGAGCAGTCAACATCCTCCTTTCGCTTCCGGCGATATGAATCCGCTTAACAACTGGATGTGCATCCTCTAAAGGATAAATGAATGGTTTTGAAGATTGTTGGTAAAATTTCTATCCATTTGAAATTAATTAAAAATTTAGCGAGAAACCCTAAGTTCTGGTTCATTCTGTGCATTGATGCGGTTCTGATCTTGTCGGCACACTATCTGGCTTATAGTATTCGTTTTGAATTGAACCTTAACGGCCAGACTCTGCGCCAATGTGCAGGGCTTCTCCCCTTGATCCTGATCGTCAAGATTCCCTCTTTTTATATCTTTGGGCTCTATCGGGGCATGTGGCGTTACACAAGTCTCAACGATATTGTCAATATCCTTGTCGTTTCCCTTTTTTCCTCCTCTGTCATCATCAGTCTCCTGCTTCTTGGTAATCGCTTTGATGGCTTTTCCCGGTCGGTTTTTATTCTCGACAGTCTTTTTACCTTTATCCTGATTGCCTCGCATCGGGTTGCCATCCGCTGGTTTTATCAGAAATTCGGTGACGCTCATAGTTTTCTTCCTTTCGAAATTCCACGAGAGAAAAAGCGCCTGCTTCTAATCGGCTCTGGTGATGCGGCGGATAAAGTGCTCCGAGAGATTAACGAAAACAATCAACTGCCCTACTTAGCCGTTGGTTTAGTCGACGATGATCCAGCAAAAATCGGCTTCAAATTACATGGCGTTCCCGTCATTGGACTCGTCAGTGACCTTAATGAACTTGTTCATCGAACCGGTGCTCAGGAAATCCTCATCGCGACAGTTGTGGCTAATAGAGAACGGATGCGACGGTTTGTAACGCTCTGTCAGAAAACGCAACTGCCTTTTAAAGTCCTCCCCAACATGGGGGAGTTGATCAATGGCCGGGTATCGATCAAGACCATCCGTGATATATCCTACAAGGATCTTCTGGGGCGAGACGAGGTCCGGCTTGATCAGGAAAAAATCGGCGGATACCTCACTGGAAAAACGGTGTTGATTACCGGAGCCGGCGGTTCGATAGGGTCCGAACTGTGCCGCCAGGCCCTTAGATTCGCGCCTGGCTTGATCATCCTCTTTGACAGCAGCGAGGAGAATCTCTATAACGTGCAGATGGAATTACGTCATGAACACGATACTATCAAGACCATAGCTGTTCTTGGCAAGGTTCAGGATCTGCGTTTACTTGATAGTGTTTTCCGGCAGCACCGCCCATCGGTTGTGTTTCACACCGCCGCCTACAAGCATGTGCCGCTGGTTGAACGTAACCCATGGCAAGCCGTCTACAATAATATTTTTGGGACGCAACTGCTCATGGAGGCTTCGATCCTTCATGGTGTTGCACGGTTCGTGTTGGTTTCCACCGACAAGGCCGTCAGGCCGACCAATGTCATGGGCGCTTCCAAGCGGGTAACCGAATTGTTGATGCTCGCGTATAGCCGGCAATGTTGGGATGGGACTTTCAGTCCGGCGTGGTTTAGGGCTCATCGAGATACTGAGTCTGTATTAGAAGAAACAAGCACGGAGCCGGCCTCCCATACAACTCGATTCATGGGGGTGCGGTTCGGCAATGTCCTAGGCTCATCAGGCTCGGTTATTCCCCTTTTTAAACGGCAGATCGAAAAGGGCGGACCGGTGACAGTCACCCATAAGGAGGTCACCCGCTACTTCATGTCCGCCGAGGAAGCTGCCCAGCTCATCCTGCAAAGCGGTTCCATGGGTGAGGGTGGGGAAATCTTCATCCTCAAGATGGGTGAGCCTATAAAAATTGATCAAATGGCTCGCGAGCTGATCAAGCTGACGGGACGTGAGCCTGACAGTGAAATTGAAATTCGCTATGTCGGTCTACGCGCTGGTGAAAAGTTGTACGAAGAATTGATCACCGAAGGCGAGGGTATCGTTGATACCCAGCATGAGAAAATTATGGTATTGCGGGGCTGTACCATGATGCCCTGTGAAATTCTAAACAATCAACTTGAACTTTTGGGGCAACATGCCAAAAAACTTGACAGCAAAGCCATTAAAATGACATTGCAGAAAATTGTCACCGACTATACGCCTGATCATACCCTATGATTTTTTAGGTTGCCGCCTTGAAATGCTCATACTGGTTCGCAAGAAGTAGGTTTGATTCCATCTTTGCTAAACTTCCAGGGTTCAGTTGAATTAAGCGTTAAAAATGGTTCAATAATGTCGCTTAAAGGGCGTTTGATACTCTTCGCTTCAAGCATTCATACTGGAGGAGGGTTGGTTCTGTTAAAGGCCATCCTTAATGCAGATGATTTGCCTCGGATTGTAGTATTTATTGATGCACGGGCATTACAATTTTTGAAAATTCCTCAGCACGTTGAAGTTGTAGTCGTTCATCCCAATCTGTTTGACCGCTTCAAGGTCCAGTGGACTCTCCATAAAGTTGTCAAATCTGATGATATCCTCTTGTGTCTTCAAGGGATGCCTCCATTCTTCAAAAGCCGGGGGAAAGTTGTCGTATTTCAACAAAATCGACTGGCACTCGGGCAGTATTCCCTGTCCGGCTACCCGCTCAAGAGCCGTATTCAAATTATTATTCATCGTTGGATCGGTCGGTTGTTGAAAGGTCGAGTGAAAACCTGGTTTGTTCAAACTCCATCGATGCAACGTGATCTTGAAGCTTGGTATGGACACCCGCCAAATGTTCGTGTGCTGCCCTTTGCCGATACAGCCTTAAATCTCACGGTGGATAAGGATGCCGCCCCGTTATGGGATTTCGTTTTTGTGGCGGACGGGTTACCTCACAAAAATCACAAAAATCTATTGGGAGCCTGGCGCCTTCTTGCATCAGACGGAATCCGTCCTTCCCTAGCCCTGACGTTGGGGTCTCGTGATGTATTTCTCGCTAGAACATTGTCAGAATTTGCGCAAAATCATGGATTGCGTATCCAAAACCTCGGTCACCTTGAGCATCAAGAGGTGTTGGCTTTGTACAAACGATCCCGTGCTTTAATTTATCCATCAATGATGGAGTCATTTGGTTTGCCACTGATTGAGGCCGCCACTTGCGGGCTACCTATAATTGCTCCAGAGCTTGATTATGTTCGCGAAGTATGTGAGCCTGTTGAAACTTTTGATGCAAATTCTCCGATGTCAATCGCAAGAGCTGTGCGACGTTTCCTTGGCTATAGGGGGCCATCAATACAGATGCATTCAGCAGCTGAATTCATTCGTGAAGTTTGCCAGTGAACTTGCTAGTGCTAACACAATATTTTTGGCCTGAAAATTTTCGTATTAATGACTTGGTGTTATCCTTAAAAGGATCAGGGGTAGATGTATCTGTTCTTACCGGTAAACCAAATTATCCAGAAGGGATAATATACCCAGGATACCGCACTCTGGGAACGATGTTGGATTATCTGGATGGTGTACAGGTATGGCGAGTTCCTGTCATTCCCAGGGGGCGGGGGGGGGGCTTGCGGTTGATGGCAAATTATATATCTTTTGTGTTATCTGCCGGATTGTTGGCCCCTTTTCTATTATTTCGCAAACGCATTGATGTAATCTTTATCTATGCTCCTTCTCCCTTGCTTCAAGCTATGGCAGCGTTACCGCTTAAATGGATTAAAGGGGCGCCAATGGTCATCTGGGTGCAGGATCTTTGGCCGGAAAGTTTGGCTGCAACCGGGCACATTCGTAATCGTTTGGCATTAAGGATTGTAGAGTTTTTTGTGCGTACAATTTATAGTCGCTCCGACCTGATATTGATTCAATCCGAGGGGTTTCGAAAACCAATAAGCCGATTCGCTGATTCAAAGAAAATACATTATTTTCCCAATCCAGCGGATGAACCGGGTGAGGCAAAAAATAAATATACGGGCGTCGGTGCAGAAGAGTCTATCCAGGCGGGGAAATTTTCGGTAGTTTTTGCTGGAAATCTAGGATTCGCTCAATCATTAGAAACGATTGTTGAAGCTGCTTTGATTCTTAAAACGCGAAGGGATATTTGTTTTTATCTGATAGGGGATGGTAGCCGGGCTTCTTGGATGGACGAGCAGATTGCGATACATAAGCTTGATAATGTCGTAATGCTGGGGCGGTATCCTGCAGATGTTATGCCCGACTTTTTTGCAAAAGCATCGGCATTGCTTGTGACACTGAAAGACGAATTCATTTTTTCTCTCACTGTCCCCAGTAAAGTGCAGACCTATCTTGCGGCAGGGCGACCAATAATTGCAGCACTTAATGGGGAAGGACGTCGCATTGTTCTCGAGTCAAAAGCGGGAATTGCTTGCCCGGCAAGCGATGGTCCCGCCTTGGCCGAAGCTGTGGCACGACTCGCAGACCTACCTGAGGATTTACGGCAGGAAATGGGGGTATCGGGGCAGCGCTATTGTAAAACCCATTACAACTTGCTTCGGTTGACCGATGAACTGATCTTACACTTAAAGAAAATGGTAAGAGATTAAGGTTAAGGAAGATCTGTTTATGAAGATTCTGGTTCTTGGGGTCACAGGAATGCTAGGCAACGCGATGTTTCGCGTTTTAGCGGCACACTCGGATCATGTAGTTATTGGAACTGCACGGAGCGACAGAGCGAAGGGTTATTTCACCGAAACATTGGGAAAAAATCTGGTGGCAGGTGTTGATGTCGAACATTATGATTCACTTGTTCGTGTTTTTGCTCTGGTACAACCTCAAGTCGTGGTGAATTGTATTGGCTTAGTAAAACAACTTGCCGATGTCAATGATCCCTTGCAGGCAGTGCCAATCAATACGCTTTTACCACATCGCCTTGCCGCCTTGTGCTTGGCGACAGGATCCCGATTGATTCATATAAGCACAGACTGTGTTTTTTCCGGCACCAAGGGCGGATATAGTGAAGCCGATTTTCCTGATGCATACGACCTGTATGGTCGTAGCAAACTGCTCGGCGAAGTCGATTATCCCCATGCCGTGACGTTACGGACCTCAATAATTGGCCACGAGCTTTCCAGCCACCGAAGTCTGATTGGTTGGTTCCTCCAACAACAAGGGAAGGTCAAAGGATTTAGACGTGCTGTTTTTTCGGGTTTGCCAACCGTAGAGCTCGCACGTGTGGTGCGGGATATAATTTTATCAAAGCCTGAATTAACAGGCCTGTACCATGTGGCAGCTACGCCAATTAATAAATATGAACTACTACAACTAGTAGCTGAAATTTATGGTAAGGAGGTCGTGTTGGTGCCTGACGACCAGTTGGTTATAGACCGATCACTCAATGCTGATCGTTTTTACGCGGCTACTGGTTATAGAGCGCCACCTTGGCCAGAATTGATAAAATCGATGTATGAATTCAAATAAAAAAGTGAGACAAAAATGTTTGCAAATAAAATCTTAATGATCACAGGTGGCACAGGGTCTTTTGGCAATGCTGTGCTTTCCCGTTTTTTGGAAACTGATGTACGAGAGATTCGGATTTTCAGTCGAGATGAAAAAAAACAGGAAGATATGCGTATTGCTTTTAACCATCCCAAGCTGAAGTTTTACATTGGTGATGTTCGTAACTATACGAGTCTTTTCGAGGCAATGAATGGGGTGAGTTACGTCTTTCATGCCGCTGCTCTCAAGCAGGTGCCGTCATGTGAGTTTTACCCTATGGAGGCGGTACGAACTAATGTGCTGGGGGCCGAGAATGTCATGAACGCTGCCGTTGCTCGTGATGTGGAGCGAGTGGTGGTGTTGAGTACAGATAAAGCTGTGTATCCTATCAATGCCATGGGCATATCCAAGGCGATGATGGAGAAGTTGATGGTGGCAAAGGCTCGTATGCGCCGAGAGGGCGAGACGGTACTTTGCGCTACTCGATATGGCAATGTTATGGCCTCACGTGGTTCGGTTATTCCATTATTCGTCAATCAAATTAAGGAGGGGAAGCCATTGACGATCACAGATCCATCAATGACACGCTTTTTGATGTCATTGGAGGATTCGGTGGATTTGGTGCTCTACGCTTTTGAGCATGGTCAACAGGGTGATATTTTTGTGCAAAAGGCTCCGGCGTCAACGGTAGGGGTATTGGCCCAAGCCTTGAAAGAGCTGTTTAACCAGAAAAGCTCGATTCGTGTTATTGGAACCCGTCACGGTGAAAAGCTTCATGAAACTTTGATTTCACGAGAAGAAATGGCAAAAGCAATAGACATGGGCCGTTATTATAGGGTTCCAGCAGATAATAGGGACCTAAACTACAATAAGTATTTCGTGGAAGGGGAAGAGAAGGTTGCGGCTTTTGACGATTACACATCTCACAATACAGAGCGATTGAATGTTGAGGGAGTCAAGAAGTTGCTGTTGAAGCTCCATTATATCCAGGAGCAGATTAGTGCTTAAGGTAATGACCATCGTCGGTACGCGGCCAGAATTAATAAAAATGTCGCGTGTTATCGCTGAATTTGACGCTCATACCCATCACATTTTGGTTCATACCGGCCAAAATTTTGATTACGAACTGAATCAAGTTTTCTTCGACGATCTTAATATTCGTAAGCCGGATCATTTTCTCGGGGCGGTTGGTACTAACGCGGCGCAGACTATCGCTCGGGTGATCGAAAAAGCTGACGAGATCTTGGAGCAAGAGCAACCCGATGCAGTGCTGCTTTATGGCGACACCAACTCTTGTCTCTCCGTCATTGCTGCTAAGCGCCGTAAAATCCCAGTTTTTCACATGGAAGCGGGTAATCGTTGCTTCGATCAGCGTGTACCGGAAGAGCTCAATCGTAAGGTCTTGGATCATCTCAGCGATATCAATATGGTGCTCTCCGAGCATGCCCGGCGTTACTTGCTTGCAGAGGGGCTTCCCGCTGACAGAATTATCAAAACCGGTTCCCATATGCAGGAAGTGCTTGAGCACTATATGCCAAAAATTAAAACATCGAATGTGCTGGACCAACTTAACCTACGATCGCAACGCTACTTCTTGATCAGCGCTCATCGAGAAGAAAACGTCGACTCTCCCGAGAATCTGCAAGACCTTTTGAATACACTGCAAGCGTTGGTTGAACAGTATGAAATGCCCGTTATCGTATCCACTCACCCGCGTACCAGGCAACGGCTGGAAAAATTGGGGATGGATGGGCTGGATTCAAGAATTCAGTTTCTCAAGCCGTTCGGCTTTTTTGATTACGTTAAACTGCAACTGGAAGCGTTTTGCGTTCTGTCTGACAGCGGTACGATTACCGAGGAAGCTTCTCTGCTTAACCTGCCGGCAGTAACCATTCGTAACGCCCATGAACGACCCGAAGGCATGGATGAGGGGGTTCTCGTCATGAGCGGTTTGAAGGCTGAGCGCGTTCTTGATTCCGTGCGCGTCGTGACCCATCAGCAGGCCGCCCGCCCCAAAAGACTTAGAATCGTTCCTGACTATGAGGGAGGAGGAGTCTCAAAAAAAATACTGCGCATCGTTTTGAGCTATACGGATTTTGTGAATAGAGTGGTGTGGTCGAAATGAGTCCATTCTTGGAGTGACGCCATGGGTAAAGCACCATTCGCCACAGTTATAATCCCCTCCTACAATCAAGCTTCTTTCCTAAGGCAAGCTCTTGATAGTTTGCTTTCTCAGATTGATTCAGATTGGGAGGCAATTGTTGTTAACGATGGCTCGACCGACCATACCAGAGAAACCGCGGAAGAGTATGCGCGCCGAGATAGACGCATCCGTTGTATCCACAAGTCGAACGGAGGTGTGGCCTCAGCCCTTAATACAGGACTTGAGAATGCTCGTGGCGAGTGGATTCACTGGCTTAGTTCGGATGACATGTTTGAGCCGAATAAGTTGGCGATTAACAGGCTGTGGATTGGGCAATATCCTGACCACAACTTCTTTTTCTCTTATTTCACTTTGCTCACCGAGACGACCGGTAGCAAAGAGCGTCGAGAACTCTGGGGACCGCTTCCCGACCCCAATCATCAGATTTTGACATTGTTTTATCGAAACTATGTCAACGGGATTTCGATCTGTGTCAGAAGGCGGGCATGGGAGCACGTTGGATTCTTTGACGTATCGTTGCGTTACGCTCAGGACTATGATCAATGGTTGCGATTATTTCAAAAAAACCAAGGAGTTTTCATTCCCGAGTGGACGGTTATCAGTCGAAACCACGCTGCGCAGGGCTCTGAGACCTTTCCGGATGCCTGTTATTTTGATACCGCCAAGGCGGCAATTCGTTTTATTAATCAGCATCCTTTTCAGGAGCTTGTCCCATGGGCAGATTTGAGCGATAGCCTGTCCGCGCAAAAAGCGGTTGTTTATGCGTTAGAAGTTGCATTTGATCGTACCGCATTTCTCTATCGTCTCGGATACCACCCATCCTTGGTGGCCAGGGTGCTTGAGTGGATTTTTTCCCCGCAATGCAGCTTTCCTGCGCTTAAGGCTCTTGTGTCGACTAGAATTGCTGAAATGTCGTTTACCGAAGTCGATGATGATTGGGGCTGGATGTGGCGACAGCTCGCCGTTGCAATTAGTCAGTGTGTCGGAGATTTTCGTTACGCACCAACTGACCCCGTGCAACTGGCGCTTCGTGAATATCGATATCGGAAAATTTGCAATGGGGACTGTCACGAGCCGCTTCGTGAGTATCTGATTCGGTTTGAGGGCATCAATCCTGAAGATGTTGATGTCTTGGAGAGCTATAGCCCGCGGCTTATCATTTTACTTGATCGCCACTTCAAGCCTGCTGAAGTGTTCGAGGCGGCGGAACTCTTGTCGAGACAAGGTTTTCGTTTGCTCTGCCTGGTTGAAGAAAGCGGGATAAACAAAGTATCTTGGCAAGAGTGGAGCTGGGGGAGGCTCATCGAGGTCTCAGCCTTTGATCAAAATTCTCTACCATGGCTTGGTGAAGTAGAACTGGCGATCACTATGCCGGGAAAGGCTGTGCCCACTTGGTTGGACGCGCTTTTTCATCTGGAATTGAGCAAAGGGCAATCCGCCTTGGATATAGAGCGATGTGTGTTGGAAGCCCTGGGGATTGGGTCAGATTTTCACCTTCGTCCAGTGGTTTTTCTTGAACGCGTGCTTTGGGGCGGAGGAGCTGAACGGGTCGTGTTTGATCTTGCGCGACATCTGGATCGACGCCGATATCGCCCAATTATCCTGACGATGTTCGATGAGCACGCCGCCCCGCTGCAGCTCCCGCCCCACATCGAAACTAGCAATGTCCGAAACGCGGTTGATTCCGCTGATTCCCAGCAAAAAGCCTTACACGATTCAGCCTCGTTTAAGCCACCGGCCAGGAGCCGATTAATTTCGGCGTTGCATCGAATCTATTCGGGTTTACTGCCAGTAGAGGTGAGGGCCAAAGTCAGGCTTGGCCAACGGTTGGTTCGCTTGAATCAGGATTTGAGAACTCGATTGCCCAAAGTGAGACGACGGACGACGACCGAAGCTGTGATTTCGGCTCCCCAGGAAGAAAGGTCGCCGATGGACGACGGAATTTCGCTCGATTACGTGAATGCCGCTGCTCACCATAACGGGAATGCCATGGGCGTGGCGAAGGCTGCCAGGGAGATCGGCGGTGGGATGGTGCTCGTATCGGTCATGGAAGAAGCAGCCGTAACAGCTTGGCTTGCCCAAGGTGGATGTCGTTTTCCTTATGTCGTGTCGCTTCATAGCTTCGAAAGCAAATGCATGGGTGATATTTACCATGTGGCTGCGCGGCGGCGTGCAGAGAGCAGATTACTTGCCGCAGCATGCAATGATGCCTTGGCAGTGACATTCCCAACTCAGGGATGTTGTGATGACTTGAGCCAGAATTTCGCGATTGTTCAAGAAAACCTCAGGAAGATCTGGAACCCGGTTAACTGTGCAGCCATCCGGCGTCAGTCGTTCCAGCCGGATGCACAGGCAGATCATTGGCGAGAGACTGCGCCGGGTTTCCGCATGGTCCATGTCGGCCGGCTTGATCCGCAAAAAAATCATGATTTACTGCTTGCTGTTTGCGTTGAGTTGAAGAGGCGGGATCAGCAATTTTCACTTGTTATCGTCGGTGACGGACATGATCGGATACGGATAGAACGACTCATCCTTTCACAGGCTTTGCAAGGTGAGGTTGTTTTGGTTGGCGAGCAGAAAAACCCTTTTCCTTGGATAGCCGCTGCTGATGCATTATTGCTCACGTCTTGCTATGAATCGTTTTCCCTCGTTCTAGCTGAGGCAATGGTGTGCGGTACGCCGGTGGTTTCTGTCGATTGCCCTTCCGGGCCGTCAGAGGTGCTCGACAAAGGGGAGTACGGGTTGCTGGTTGCCAATCACAACCCAATTGAGTTTGCCAATGCAGTGGAACGGCTGATGAAAGATTCGTCAATGGCACGCCGCATGTCCGACATGGGATACAAGCGCGCGCAGGACTTCGATGTGAAAAAAATAGTGCTGCAATGGCAAGCATTAATCGATTCTGTGCCGCAGGATCAATTTGAGCAATACGTTCACTGATATTAAGGTTGCAGAGTATGTTTCATCGTTTTAATAGTGTTCGAGCCAAGATAGCCAACACATTTGGGCAATTGGTGTCAAAGCCACAGCTGTCAGCTTTTACAACTGAAATGCTCGCAGAGGAAATTGTGCATCGTGCAAAAAATGACCCGGAGTCTCGGTGTCACGATGCCTTTTACCGGTCCGGCTTCCACCTCTTACCCAAGCATTTTTATCTTCCCATTCCGGACGATACCGATCAATTGGAGAAGTTTTGGGAGGCTCCCTCGGAGATGATTGGTGTCGACGTCAACGAACCGGCAGCTATCGAGGTGATGGAGAGTGTCGCTCCCCGTTATTTGCCTGAATTTCGCGCCAAATTTCCCATGGATGGTCCCCATGATCCGCCAGGCTTTTACCTTATCAATGGGGGCTACATGGCGGTCGATGCTCACGTCTATTATTGCCTGATCCGTCATTTCAAGCCGCGTAGAATTGTCGAAATTGGCAATGGCAATTCGACGCTGTTGGCAATAGCTGCGTGCGATATGAATTCTGAGGAATCAGGTGAACGGCCAAAGTTGACGTCCATTGATCCCTATCCGTGGCCGATGTTTACAAACGGTTATTCAGGACTGGATGAACTGATTCCCCGGCGGGTTCAGGATGTTCCGGTTTCGTATTTTGAGGAACTTGGAAGCGGTGATATCCTGTTCATCGATTCCAGCCATGTCATCAAGAGCGGTAACGACGTGCACTACGAATATTTGGAGATACTGCCACGCCTGAATCCCGGTGTCCTAGTGCATGTGCATGATATCAGTCTGCCGCGTCCCTACCCCAAAGTGTATTATGACAATCGGCTATACTGGAACGAGCAATATTTGTTGCAGGCGTTCTTAGCTTTTAATGACCGCTTCGAAGTGCTCTGGCCCGGAAACTACATGATGATCAAGTATCCGGAAAGAATGCTGTCGGTGTTTCCTGAATTCAAAAGAATGCGCCAGGACTATCCCCAGTCCGAACCGACAGCCTTCTGGATGCGGGTGAGGACGAAGACGACGGACCAACCGGATGCGCTGTGAATCAAAGACTTGCCCCATTTGTGAAAGTGGGTTGCTGAAACAGACTGCTCTGTCGGTCAGCATTCCGGATGTTCTGAAGCATTGGGAGTCGATCCTGCACCACCCCTTTTCCGCTGCGGTGTGGCAGGACTACGCGGGAATCAGCGACAAACAGATTTGTCTCTTAGAATGCTCCAAATGTGGCTTCGGTCGTTTTGATCCTGTGGTGACGGGCACCCCTGGATTTTATGAGGCTATTTCTGCTATCGATTATTATAATGCTGAAAAATGGGAGTTTTTTTGTGCGGCAGACGATCTCAAGGAGTCCGGAGCCAACCGTATCCTTGATGTTGGATGTGGTTCGGGTCAATTTCTTGATTACCTGAGAAGCAAGCTTCATGGCGCCGAATTGCACGGTTACGATTTGAATGAAAATTTGTTGGCGCAACTTGCACAACGTGGTTTCGGAACACTTCCCAGTAATCCGGATCGTTTTGGGGAAGCTTTGAGAGATCAGCCGCCATTTGATGCCATCTGCATGTTGCAGGTTCTTGAGCATGTTGATGATCCCGTCGAGTTTCTGGGAAAATTTTTGAGCCTGCTCAAGCCGGGAGGGTTATTGATCGTGGCCACGCCAAATTCAGCAGGCCCAATCCGTAACTTTCCGGACGCGTTGACCGAGATCCCCCCGCACCATGTCACCCGATGGACAGAGCAAGCGTTTGCTGCGTTGTTGCCAAAACAAGGGGTGAAAATTCACACCGTGAGGATTGAGCCGCTGCCGGAGTATCTCTGGGACAGTTATTTACCTTTGACGTGGGACGATCCGATCTGGCCGGCGCAAATATTTGATCCTTTGGCTCGGAAGCGCGGGCTGCAAACTATCGGTGAGCGTGCCGGATTTGCAGCCCAGGCAATGCGTAACGCAGGCATTCGTTGGCTTCACGGGATACCTGGCCACACAATTTACGTAACCGCATGCCTGGAAAAGAATAAATGAATAAGATCTTGCACCGGTGGGAGATAGCTTTGCGATCAGTGCTCCATATCCCGAACCTGGAACAGGATATGGAGCAAATGAGAATGTTGCTGGAAGAGCAGAAAGTGTTGCTGGAGGAGCAGAAAATGTTGCTGGAAGAGCAGAAAGTGTTGCTGGAGGAGCAGGAACTGCGAACAGTCTCGACACTCGCGCTGTTGGCCAATCATCAACAGCAGCTCGGCGAGCAGATTGGGGAACTCAGGCAGTTATTAGTACAACAGAGCCGTTCAATTACGGATGCTTATACTAGCACTAACGAGCAGTGCCGCTAACTAGTCCTGTCCCTGGATGAATGAAACAACGAGATAAAAAAATTCCATGATGTTGATGGGCTTATTTGTTCACAAATTGTAAAGCAGCAGGACGATGACAACAAGCTTTGATGAAGACACTTATCCCGATCGCCCCCGCGTTCTTTTTATTGGATTTCCGGAAAGCTCACACACGCATTCCTGGATAGAACTTCTGTTTGATGGGAGTTTTAATGTCCGTCTGTTTTCTCTCCCTTCCGCCGAACCTCCGGCCAATTGGGCCATTAAGACGTATTTGACGCGTACCGGAGCGCCCAGATTCAGCGGGCCGACACGAAAGACGGTGTTTCCACCGCCCGATTCTTCGGTTCTGGGACTTGCATCTTTGGCGAATGCCGCTTTGGCAAAGGGTGTGTTGCATGGCCGTCCTTGGATAAGGCGTAAGGTTGAATCCGGAATCAGCATTGCTGAGCGCATCGGTCGAGGTGGTCATGCGACAACGATCGAAAAGGCGCTTGCTGAAGTCATCTGTGAATGGAGGCCGGATGTTATACACACGCTTGGCTTTGACTCCGCGAGCTATTTTTACTTGCGAACTCGCAAGCAATTCCGGCTGGAAGGCATTGGCCGCTGGGTGGCGCAGGCCAGAGGAGGGCCTGATCTCGCCTTGCAGCGCTATTCTCCAGAATACAAACCGCTGATCGAGGAGGTCCTGCTCACTTGCGATCATTTTATCGCCGACAACGAGCCAAACTATGCTTATGCCCGCAGCGTGGGGATGGCCGAGGCAAAAGTCACGCAGCCGGGGATGGGAGTGGTATCCGGTGCTGGCGGCATGGACGTGGATGCCGCACGTGCACTGTGGACCCTGCTTCCATCCAAACGAGAACGCGTCATAGTTTGGCCAAAGGCCTACGAGCTGTATACTTCGAAAGCGCTACCGGTTTTCGAGGCAATCCTGAGCGTTTGGGATCGTATTCAGCCGTGCCGAATTGAGATGCTCTGGATGGTTCAGTCGGATGTGAAAATCTGGTACGAGAAGTTATTCCCTCCCCATATCAAAAAGTCTTGCCCAACTTTTGGCCGCCTGAGTCGAGAGGAAACCATGCAACGCATGGCAAATGCACGAGTGATGATGGCGCCCTCCTTGAGCGATGGGATACCGAATACCATGATGGAAGCAATGGCGCTCGGTGCCGCTCCCTTAATGTCACCCTTGGATACCATTGTTCCGGTCGTACAGCATGAGCGAAATGTGTTGTTTGCCCGCAACCTTTACCCGGACGAGATTGCGGAAGCGCTAGTGCGACTGATGTCGGATGATGCCCTGGTGGACCAAATGGCAGAGAATAATATCGTGCGCATTCGTGAAATGGCGGATCGCCAGCGCGTCAAGGAACGCGCCTTGATCTTTTACGAAGAAGTCGCCCGACTCGCTCGTGGCGGCAGAGGGAGCTGATAATGTCCGACATAGGGGCAACACGTTTTCTGTTTGCAAGCATCTTTAAACATCGCCGTTTGCTGTTTGAGATGGCCCGCCGTGATATTTCCGACCGGTATGCCGGCCAGATTCTCGGTGCGATGTGGGCGGTAATTCACCCGGTGATAACGATCGTGGTTTTCATTTTCATGTTTGCGGTTGTGTTTCGCATGAAGGTGGATGGTGGTATGGACATTCCCGGTGATCACACCCTTTACATGGTTTCGGGGCTCGTTCCCTGGCTTGTTATTGCCGATGTGCTCGGACGCAGTTCGTCTATCGTCTCCAGTCAGGCATCATTGGTCAAGCAAGTCGTGTTTCCGGTAGAAATTCTCCCCGTCAAGATGGCGATTGCCAGTCTGCCCACCTTCCTGATTGGCTTTGTCGGCCTGACATTGTACGGCTTGGTCGTTGGCCGGGCAACGCCTGCCTTTCTGCTGTATCCGCTGGCAGCCCTGCCGCTCTATCTTTTTCTGTTCGGCGTGGCATTTGCATTGTCTGCTGTTGGGATCTTCCTGCGCGATATCCGTGAGGTTGTGCAGATGTATACCCTCATCGGTTTGTACGTCGCCCCGATTTTTTACTTCATGGATTGGGTGCCGGAGCGAATCCGGTGGATTGTGTACCTGAACCCTGTCACCGTTTTTATCGAAATTTTTCATGACGCTGCTTATTACGGCGGAATTCGCAGTTGGCTGATCTGGTTTGTCGCCCTGGCAATGGGCGGTTTGATGACTTGGTTGGGGGCCATGCTGTTTGCTCGCATGAAGCCTCATTTCGGGAGCTATCTGTGAGTATGGACAAGGACGTCGCGATCCGGGTCAGCGGGCTCGGAAAAATGTACCGCATGTATTCCAGGCCATCTGATGTACTGAAGGAAATGCTGCTGCGCAAGCCGCGCCATCGGGAGCACTGGGCGCTTAAGGATGTGAGTTTCGAAGTCAATCGCGGCGAGGTTGTCGGCGTTATCGGGCGCAATGGCGCCGGCAAGACGACATTGCTGCGCATCATTGCCGGCACACTCGACAAGACGGCAGGCTCCGTCGACGTCAGAGGGCGGGTATCGGCCATCATGGTGTTGGGCACTGGCTTCAATATGGATCTGAGTGGGCGAGAAAACATTCTCCTCGGGGGACTTTGCCTCGGAATGACCCATGAGGAGGTCGCGCGTAAATCGGAAGAGATCATTGCCTTCAGTGGCCTGAAGGAGTTTATCGACGCGCCGTGTAAAGAGTATTCCAGCGGTATGGTGGCACGGCTGGCATTCAGTGTGGCTGTAAGTGTTGATCCCGATATTTTGATAGTGGATGAAGCCCTTTCTACGGGTGATATGATTTTCAACGCCAAAAGCTACGCGCGCATGAGGGAAATCGCCAAGAGCGGCGCAACCGTGCTGTTTGTCACGCACAGTCTGCAACAGATTTATGACCTTTGTGATAAAGCCATTTTACTGGAACGGGGGGGCGTCTTGGCGATTGGCGAACCCCGGACCGTAGGTTACATGTATGAGCAAAAAATTCATGAAGAGATGGCAAAGTTAAACGATAGTGAAATGCCATTGCTTCAGATTTCAAGCTTTGAGGCCGACTATACAAGAAAGGCAGAAGTCGTTGTCGCGTATTTTACTAAACCGGATGGATCATTAGTCCACTATTTGGAAGATGAAGGGGATTACAGGTTGATAATTCGGGTAAAAGCAAATCAACCAATAGAATCAGCTTCCATAGGATTCGATATCCGGACCCAAACAGGGGTTCAGATTTATGGGACATCAACTGCTTTTTGTGAGAATCCGACCGACATTTCATTAGGTGCAAAGAATATTTATGACTGTATCTTCAATATAAGGCTATCTCTAAACAACGGCACGTATTTCGTTTCGGTAGCAATTGCCGAATTTTTGAGCGGATTCCAAACCAAAGAGCATTATTCAATCGTGCAGTTCATCGGCGATGCGGTCACTATTGAGGCAAGAACGCCTGCAAATTTTCCAGGGTTGGTAAATTTCAAGGGGTCCTTTGTGTCATTCGCAAGAAATCTAGCGTCATAGTGGGTAACTTGTTTGCTTGACTAAAGCATTTATTAGACGTAATTGTCAATTTTTCCTAGTAGGACACAACACTTGAATCCTCAGCACCTTCATATTTTGGCCTGCCCCATTTGTGGTTCCGGACTAACGTTGACCGATGCTTTGCAGGAGGGCGACCGCATTAAATCCGGGACATTGACTGATCATCAGGGCCATTCTTTTCGGATAGTTGATTTTATACCTAGATTTGTTTCCCCTGATAATTATGCATCTAATTTTTCAGCTCAATGGGAGCACTGGCCAGAGCTGTTATCTCAATATGATGGCTATAAAGTACGCTTTGAGAAAGAGACTAAATGGGGTTCGGAGTTGACGGGGGCATTCATCCTGGAAGCAGGGTGCGGAGCCGGTACATTCACAGAATTTGCCGCAGCAACAGGTGCGACCATACTGTCTTTTGATCTTTCTGCAGGTGGAGTATCAGCAAACTATGCCAGAAACGGGCACCTCCCTAACGTACTTATAGTGCAAGCCGATATTTATAATATTCCAGCACAGTCAGATTTTTTTGACTATGCATTTTGTTTTGGCGTGCTGCAACATACCCCGAGGCCAAAAGAAGCATTTATGGAAGTTTGTCGCCGTCTGATAAAAGGTACTGGAAAAATAGCGACAGATATTTACACTATGCCTCCTCTTAAACATCCATACGAACCTCTCTGGAAAAATAAATACCGGATGCGAAAGTTGGTCGGATGGATGACTGAGGAGAGTATTCGAAAATTCGTTTGCTGCTATGTAAACCTGCTGTGGCCATTGACTAGAGTTATCCTGAAAGTGTTTCCAAAAAAAGGAATTTTTATAAATCGATTTTTTTTATTTGATGACTATCCGCCACGATTGCCCGGCATGAATCCAGATAACTATAAATCGTTTGCAATGTTGGATATAAACGATTTTTTGGCACCGAAATATGATTTTCCTGTAGAAGAAGATGAATTTATATCATGGCATGCTGAGGCTGGTTTAACAAACATTGATGTGCATCCTGGATATAACGGACTTGAGGGACGTGGCATTCGCTCTTCTGAAAGCTTAAGGGACGGCCAGAATAATTCACTTAAGAAAGAAGGGCTGCGATGGGTATAAATGCAGAATTGGTGAGGTTGCTGGCCGACTTGGGTTCAAGGACTATCTTGTGTGGTGATTCAGTTATTGAAATAGGAGCACAAGATGTTTGTGTTGCAAGAGAGGTGGTCGAAAAAATTCTTGCTGAGTACAACATCAATATCAATCAAGTGGAAGCTGCCAATGCTTCAGATCTTTACAGGCTATTTGGTTTTTCTCATTACGTCGCTATTGATGCAAGTGGAGGCTTTAATTCTCTAGTGTTTGATCTGAATAAGGATATCAGAGCGCATTACCATTTTTCAGAGACATTTGATTTGGTGACAAATCTAGGGACAGCAGAGCATTGCTTCAACCAGTATGCAGTATTTAAAAATCTGCATGATCTTTGTAAATTAGGCGGTGTAATGATACACGCGCTTACTACGCAGGGAAACGTAAATCATGGTTTTTACAATTATCACCCAAGATTTATTGTCGATCTTGCGACCGCCAATAAATATGAAGTTGTTGAATTGTGGTTTACTGTAGACTATAAACCTGATTTGATCAAATACACAATTTCTGAATTCAAGAAATGGGATTCTCATGATCTGCTGATATATGCAGTATTGCGTAAAAAGAATAACGATCCATTCTGTATTCCTTTTGACGGAATGTTTTCATCGGCCAGTAAATTGGCGGGCTACGCAATTACAGGCGTTGATCCTTTGGTGACGGAGTTCTCTCCATACTTGAAGGGGGGTAACTGGGAGAACACGAGGGGCTTTGCGAACGATCAGTCTTCGATAGGTGGCAATCGTCTGAAGGCATTCTTCCGGAACATGTTTTCGAATTTGTCATAAAGTTTATGTGCGGAATTGCTGGAATATATTTGCGCCCGAACGCGGATGCGGTTCGGCGAATGGCAACCTCCATGCGTCACCGAGGACCGGACGACTCCGGTATGTATATTGATGACGTAGTTGCGTTGGCACAGGCTCGCTTGGCCATCATCGATACCTCGACTGCCGGCCACCAGCCAATGGCTTCCGATGACGGTTTGATTCAGATCGTCTACAACGGCGAGGTCTACAATTTCCGATCGGAGCGGGAGCAGCTGCTTGCAAAAGGGTATCGTTTCCATACTGCCTCGGATACAGAAGTAGTCTTGAAGTTGTACGAGGAGTATGGCGAACAGTTTTTAAACCGTTTGCGTGGAATTTTTGCCCTCGCCATATACGATACGCGTGAAGGTTCCGGAAAGGAAAAGCTACTTCTTGCCCGTGATCAATTTGGCATCAAACCTCTTCTCTACTCGCAAATTAACGGTACTTTTGTTTTTGCTTCTGAGTTGAAAGCGCTGCTTTCAAGTGGCATAGTCCCCCGGCGGGTGGATTTTGAATCATTGCAGCAGTTGCTAAGCCTGGGATCGGTTTATCAACCCAGAACTCTTGTTCATAATGTCTTGGCGTTGCCGCCAGCTCACTTCTTATGGGTTGATCGTAACGGTAGCCGACTGCAGCGGTATTGGTCCTTCGGTCTGGACCGGGTAGCCGGTTTGCGCCAGCTCCCCTACCGAGAACACGTCGAGCATTTCGCCGCTGCATTGACGGAGTCCGTCAAGCTGCAGATGGTGGCGGATGTTCCTGTAGGCGCGTTCCTGTCGGGCGGGGTCGATTCCTCTCTGATCGTAGCGCTGATGGCTCGAGAGGCTGGCGGCCACATCAAGACCTTTTCCGTCGGATTTGAAGAGGGGGCAAATGCTGCCGACGAGAGTCACGAGGCCGCTGTGGTAGCCCGCTTGCTCGATACCGACCATACGCGGGTGGTGGTGACGGCCGAGGATATGGTGAGTCATCTTGATCGTTTTATCCTTGGGATCGACCAGCCGTCAGTGGATGGATTGAACAGTTACTTTGTTTCCCACGCAGCTGCACAAGGAGTGACCGTTTCTCTCTCCGGTACAGGCGGAGATGAGCTGTTTCTGGGGTATCCTTGGTTTGCTAATGTGCAGAACGAGGTTGATCGGGCATTACAGAAACCGAACGGTTCACTTACCGAGAGGTTGATTGAAAAGTTATCCCTTTTCGGCAAACGCATTCGCATCGGGCCGGTTGTGGGGAGCAACGGAGCGGCGTTTCGCGAGGTGTTTGGTCGGCAGTACCATTGTTTTGGACCAGACGCCGCACACGGTCTGCTAGCTCAGGGGTATCGGAAAGGGGTGCGTGCTGTTCCCTTGTCGGAAGACTTGGCGGCGTGCGATGAACTCACTGAAGGCGTCCCCCTCGACCGTGCCAGTGTACTGTGCCTGAATGGCTATACACGCAATCAGTTGTTGCGTGATATCGATGCGTGTTCCATGGCCCATTCGTTGGAAGTACGAGTACCGTTCCTTGATGTTCAGATCGCCGACTTCGCCTTCTCTCTGCCGGTTGCAAGCAAGTTGGCAATGAATGAGCGTACGCTGGACCCCGCAGCAAGTTATTCCGAGTCCGGAGTGAAGCGTGTGATCTGCGATGTGGCACGCAAATACCTACCTGCGGATTTCTTTGATGCCAGGGCTAAGCGAGGATTCGCCCTCCCGTATTCCGACTGGCTGAAAGGACCGCTCGCTGGAGTATTGGCGGACACTCTTTCCCGTGAGTCTGTTGCAAAGGCTGGACTGTTTGATCCTTCAGCTGTTGAGCGAATTCATCAGGATTTTATCTCAGGCCGGCGTCCCTGGTCACATCCTTGGCTGCTGATGGTCACCGAACTTTGGCGGCGGCGTGTGCTGCAGCCTTGATTGGCTATATGCTTCAGGGTACCCCCTTGCTAGTTTTGTGTCATTTCTCATACACACATTGACGGTATTGTATATGTCCCTATTTGGAAATCTGTTTGGTCTTAAACAAATAAGCCAAGCACAAGATGAGAAGATTGCGGCCTTGGAATTGCGCGTGGCCTTTCTTGAGGAACGCCTTTTAAGTTACTACAAGAACCGATGGGACGTTGTTGACAAGTTGGCTGATTACCTGGTGGGTACGCAAATCCCCGGTGATTATCTTGAATTTGGAGTTTTTATGGGAAAAACTTTTTCCTATGCGCACCAGATTATGGCGCCACTGTTTCCGGATATGAGGTTCGTTGCGCTTGACTCGTTTGAAGGCCTCCCCGCACCCAAGGGCATCGACGCACAAGACAACTATGCGAGTGGCTTTTATGCGGGACAGTTCGCTTGTGACATCAAACAGTTTGAGACCAATTTGCGCTCAAACGGTGTGGATATGAAAAGAGTCCTCATGGTCGAAGGATGGTTTGACCAGACGCTTGCTCCTCATGATCCCAGGTCGGCCTCCATTGCAAAAGTTGCGGCCGCATGGATTGATTGCGACCTTTACGAATCGACTGTCCCAGTCTTGAATTTTCTGACAACACGTTTGTCAGTGGGTAGCGTTCTGCTGTTCGATGACTGGCGTTGCTTTCGAAATTTAGCTGATTTTGGGCAGCAAAGAGCATGTGGCGAGTGGCTGGAGCGGAATCCGCAAATCAAATTAAATCCTTTTGTTGATTTCGGCTTTCATGGCCAGGCATTTACAGTTGCCGCTTGTTAACCGATTCGATAATCGAACATGCAAACGTTTATCATAAACAGCTCAAAAATCCTATTTCCGTTGAGCCTTCTCCCCCCCTTCCAGGCTGAAAATTAGTCGTTTCAAGATCGACTATTACAGGAATTTTATCATGCACCCTCTTCATATACTTTCACTTGTGGGTTTTGCGTTCTTACTCAGCGTAGGGCAGATTCTTCTTAAAAAAGGCGTTTTGGTCGCACAGCAGCAAGCGGGTTCATCCACTATAGCAGCTATGCTCATCGCACTCATATGGACATGGCAGTTCTGGGCAGCCATGACATTGTGTGGTTCGTTGGTATTGCTGTGGTCGTGGATAATCAGCATCGTCCCGCTTTCGAAGGCATACCCGTTTGTAATTTTGGCATTTGTCTTTGCCGCAGTACTCGAGCACTACATTTTTGGGCAGAGCCTCTCTCTGAAATTTTTTGCGGGATGCTGCCTTATCGCTTTGGGATTATTGGTAATTTTACAGCAGTAGCTAAAAAATTTTTCCCGGAGGATTGTAATGACTTGTAAATTGGCGTTGGATGGTGGGCGTCCTGTTAGGGCAAGTCTCCTAAAGTACGCGACACAATGTCTCGATGAAGATGATCGTTCTGCCGTCGACAGCGTTCTTCGTGGAGATTGGTTGACCACTGGCCCAACCGTTGCAGCTTTTGAACAAGCCCTGTGCGATTATACTGGCGCTCGGAGAGCTGTTGCTGTGAACACCGGAACCGCAGCATTGCATGCTGCAACCTGCACGGCAGGCATTGGTCCTGGCGACGAAGTGATTGTCCCCGCAATCTCCTTTGTGGCTAGCGCCAATTGTGTCCTGTATCAGCAAGGAATTCCTGTTTTTGCCGATCTCAGTACAGATACCCTCAATATCGATCCCGCTGACGTTGAACGAAAAATTACGCCTAGAACTCGGGCTATTGTAGCTGTGGATTTTGCAGGGCATCCCTGCGACCATGATGCCCTGCGCCAGCTTGCTGACCATCATGGTATTCCGATTATTGAAGATGCCGCACACGCTCTCGGAGCTACCTACCGTAAACAAAAGGTTGGGACATTGCAGCGATATACGACCTTGAGTTTCCATCCGGTCAAGCACATCACCACGGGTGAAGGTGGGGCGATTCTTACCGATGACGAGACACTGGCAAAACGCATGCAATCGTTTCGGCACCACGGGATAGACTTGGATCTCCACGCCCGAGGGAAAAGTAACTCCTGGGAATATGACGTGGTAACCTTGGGGTATAATTAGAGTTTCCTCAGTAAGTTCAGCTTACGCTCATTATGCTGCGCGGGGTGGGTATGAGAAGAGTAGTCGTATCGCCCAGCAGCCTTCTCTGGCGACG
>Ga0074197_1000517_pt1 | contig 46130 bp, 44 predicted proteins | sample EPASupsiteSAE305_FD_64526 | JGI IMG/M metagenome (GOLD analysis project Ga0074197, IMG submission 64526) | Bioremediated contaminated groundwater microbial communities from EPA Superfund site, New Mexico - SAE3-05 reassembly with SPADES | ecosystem: Environmental > Aquatic > Deep subsurface >...
CCATCCGGTCCGGGGCCCCCACCACCCCGGCGGCATGGGTACCGGCGTGGCGAGCCAGACCCTCCAGGCAGATGGCGGTCTCCAGCAGTTCCTTGACCTGGGGGTCGCTGTCCCGCAGCTCCTTGAGTTGGGGCTCCTGCTCGATGGCCTTGGGCACGGTCATCTTCAGGTCGTCCGGGATCAGCTTGGCGATACGGTCCACGTCGCCATAGGCCATGCTCAAGGCCCGGCCTACGTCCCGTACCACCGCCTTGGCCTTCATGGTACCGAAGGTGATGATCTGGCAGACCCGCTCGCGGCCGTACTTCTCCACCACGTACTCGATCACCTTTTCGCGCTGGTCCTGGCAGAAGTCGACGTCGATATCGGGCATCGAGATCCGTTCCGGGTTGAGGAACCGCTCGAACAGCAGGTTGTAGGGCAACGGGTCCAGGTCGGTGATCTTGATGGCGTAGGCCACCAGCGAGCCGGCGGCCGAGCCCCGGCCGGGCCCCACCGGGATGCCCTGGGACTTGGCCCAGTTGATGAAATCGGCCACGATCAGGAAGTAGGCCGGGAACTTCATCTGTCGAATGCAGTCCAGCTCGATCCGCAGGCGGTCCCAGTAGGCCTGCTCCTGCTCCGGCGTCATCTCCAGATGTTTGGCGCGGATGGTCACCAGCCGTTCTTTCAGGCCTTCGGTGGCCTGCTGTTCAAGCAGGTCATCATGGGTCTTGCCTTCCGGCGGTTCGTAGTGGGGGAAGTAGTACTCCTGCTCCAGCGGCAGTTCCAGGTTGCAGCGTTCGGCGATGGCGACCGTGTTGGTGACCGCCTCCGGCGCGTAGTGAAAGGCGGCCGCCATCTCTTCGGGGGTCTTGACGTAAAACTCGTCGGCCGAGAAACGCATGTGGGTCGGGTCGGCCATGGTCTTGCCGGTCTGGATGCAGAGCAGCACCTCGTGGGCCTTGGCGTCTTCCCGGTTCAGGTAGTGGCAGTCGTTGGTGGCCACCAGGGGCAGGTTGAGGGTCTTGGCCACCTCCAACAGCCGTTGGTTGACCACGTCCTGCTCGGGCAGGGTGTTTTCCTGCAGCTCAATGTAGTAACGGCCCGGAAACTGTTCACTGTACCAGCGAGCGGTCTCCAGTGCATCTTCCATCCGGTTGCGGCCGCACTGCATGGCCACTTCACCTTTGAGACAGGCCGACAGGGCGATCAGCCCGCCGCTGTGCCGGGCCAAGAGTTCGCGGTCGATGCGCGGGCGGTAGTAGAAACCTTCCTTGTAACCGGCCGAGGTCAGGTAGGAGAGGTTTTTGTAGCCCTCCATGTTTTCACAGAGCAGGATCAGGTGGTAGGCCGCCTCGGAAATACCCTTGGCGTCCTTGGAGAAGCGGGAGTCGGGGGCCAGGTAGACCTCACAGCCGATGATCGGTTTGATGCCGGCCTTCTTGCATTTGAGGTAGAACTCCACCGCGCCGAACATGTTGCCGTGGTCGGTGATGGCCAGGGCCGGCATGCCGGTCTGCTTGGCCTTGGCAACCAGGTCCTCGATCCGGATGGCGCCGTCCAAGAGCGAATACTGGCTGTGCAGGTGCAGGTGGACAAAGGGGGTGCTGGTTGGTGTGTCGGTTGCTGCTTCCATAGGGTGTCCAAAGCGTGAACGGGAACTCGCGTACGAGATCCCGTTCCGGTGAAATGTGACGCCTAGTATGCCCCACGCCGGCCACAGCTGTCAATCGTGCTGAGCGCCGCAGCTACGCGGGTTGGCGTGTAATGGTGCGGGGTGATTATGGTTATTTCTTTAGGGCCTCCAGCATGGCCTCACCCATCCGGGTGGGGGAGGTGGAGACTACCACGCCGCACTCCTGCAGGGTACGGATCTTGTCTTCGGCCTTGCCCTTGCCGCCGGTGATGATGGCGCCGGCGTGGCCCATCCGCTTGCCGGGAGGGGCGGTAACTCCGGCGATAAAAGCCGCCACCGGCTTCTTCATATGTTCCTTGATCCAGTACGCTGCTTCTTCTTCGGCTCCGCCACCGATCTCTCCGATCATGAAGACCGCCTCGGTCTCAGGGTCGTCGTTGAACCGCTTGAGTACATCGATGTACTTCATGCCGATGATCGGGTCGCCGCCGATGCCGACGCAGGTGGACTGACCCAGCCCCAGATCGGTCAGTTGCTTGACTGCTTCGTAGGTCAGGGTGCCGGAGCGGGAGACCACGCCCACCTTGCCGGGGGTGTGGATATAGCCGGGCATGATACCCAGCTTGCATTGGCCGGGGGTGATCACGCCGGGGCAGTTGGGCCCCACCAGCAGGGTCTTGCTGCGTTCCTGGATGGCCCGGGCCAGCACCATGTCACGCACCGGGATCCCCTCGGTGATGCAGACCGCCAGTTCCAGTCCGGCTTCACAGGCTTCCAGGATGGCGTCGGCCGCACCAGGAGGCGGAACGAAGATCATCGAAACCGTGGCGCCGGTGTAGTGGACTGCCTCCTCCACGGTGTTGAAGACCGGAATCCCTTCGATATGGACACCGCCCTTGCCAGGGGTGACCCCGGCTACGATCTGGCTGCCGTAGGCTCGGCACTGCTGGGTGTGAAACAGTCCGCTCTTGCCGGTAATGCCCTGCACCAGGATCTTGGAGTCTTTATTGATCAAAATCGACATGGTCGTAATCCCCCTTAAGCCGTGGCCAGCATGGCGACGATCTTTTGGGCGCCGTCGCCCAGGTTGTCGCCGATCTGCACGTTGAGTCCCGATTCCAGCAGCAGTTTTTTGCCGTCTTCCACGTTGCTGCCATCCATCCGTACCACAATCGGCAGCAGGCACTTGACTTCATTGGCCGCCTCGATGATCCCTTGGGCGATCACGTCACAGCGCATGATGCCGCCGAAGATGTTGACGAACACCGCTCGTACATCACCGTCTTGCAGGATGATCTTGAACGCCTCAGCCACCTTCTCACGGGTGGCCCCGCCGCCTACATCCAGGAAGTTGGCCGGCTCGCCGCCAAATTCCTTGAGCACGTCCAGGGTGGCCATGGCCAGGCCGGCGCCGTTGACCATGCAGCCGATGTTGCCGGTCAGCTTGATGTAGGCCAGGTCGTACTTGCCGGCGGTGATCTCCAGCGGGTCCAGCTGGGAATAGTCCACCATGTCCGGGTATTCGCGGTGGCGATAGACCGCGTTGTCGTCAAAGGAAAACTTGGCATCCATGGCCAAGAGCCACCCGGCCCGGGTCACCACCAGTGGGTTGATCTCCACCAGTGAGCAGTCCTTTTCCAGGCAACATTTGTACAGGTTCAAGATCAGCTCAACACAATCCTCGCAGACGCTGCCGGTCAGTCCCAGCGCCAGGGCAATCTTGCGGGCCTGGTAGGTGCGCAGTCCGGTAAACGGATCGATGGTCAACATCTGGATCTTTTCCGGCGCTTTCTTGGCTACTTCCTCGATCTCCACCCCGCCTTCGGCCGATGCGATCAGGCAGTAGCGCGAGTGCTCACGATCGAGGGTGATCGAGAGGTAGAACTCGCGGGCGATCTCCACCGCCTCCTCCACCAGGATGCGACGTACCTTGAGGCCTTCAGGGCCGGTCTGGGGGGTGACCAGCCGTTTACCGAACAGTTCCTTGGCCAGCTCAGCCGCCTGTTCCGGATGGTGGACCACCTTCACGCCGCCGGCCTTGCCGCGACCACCGGCGTAGATCTGCGCCTTGACCACGCAGTGTCCGCCCATCATCTTGGCCCCACGTTCCACCTGATCGGCGGTCAGGGCCACGCGGTTGCGCGGCACCGGGATACCGTAGCTGTTCAGAATCTCTTTGGCCTGGTACTCATGAATATTCATAGTAACACCTCACCGTATGGATGCCGGGAGTATACCAGCCTTCAGTGCGGCTTCAAGTTAATTTAAGTTTCGTTAAAAAAGTATTGCAGGGCTAAAATTTTTGTTGGCGGGCGAGTTCTGCCTCGGAGAGGCGCAGGTAGGTCGGCAGCAGTTGTTCCGGGGTGCTTGTTGTGCCTTTGCGGAATGTAATTTCGGCAAGCAGGGCGCCATGGGCGGCGGAGGGAATGGCGTGGCTCAGCGGGGCAAACAGGGCGTCGTCGCCCAGCAGCTCGTCTATTAGTTGGCGATAGCGGATTGCGCCATCGCCCAGAAAGATGGTGGGGCCGGACAGCTGCTGCAGGAATTCTGCCGGTGGCAGGGCGCTGTCGTCACGCATCGGCGTCGGCAAGGGGTCACAGCGGTAGAGTCCGGCGTAAACCTCGTCTTTACGGGCATCCAACAGAGGACAGACCGGATGCTGGGCATAGGGCAGCTGCATGGCCAGCAGTGCCAGACTGGAGATGCCGATGCAGGGTTTGTCGTGGGCCAGAGCCAACCCCTGGACGGTGGCAACCCCGGTGCGAACACCGGTGAAGGAGCCGGGGCCGCTGGCGCAGGCAAACAGGTCAATCTGGGCAATGTCGAGGCTGCAGGAGCTTAGCAGCCGCTCAAGCTCCGGCAGCAGCCATGCGTTCTGGCGTTTGCCCGGTGCTGCCAACAGTGACGCCGCCAGTAGCTGGCCATCCCGGCTGATGGCGATACTGCTGGAGCCGGTGGTGGTGTCCAGGCAGATGGTCAGCATTACTGGCTGATGAAGTAGCGCATGATGTCGTTGTAAAAGGCCAGTACCATCAGGGCGATCAACAGCAGCATGCCGGCTTGTTGGGCAAATTCACGTACCTTTTGCGGCACCGGCCGGCGGATGATCAGCTCGACGGTATAGAACATCAGGTGTCCGCCGTCCAGTACCGGCACCGGCAGCAGGTTGAGGATGCCCAGGTTGATGGAAACCACCGCCAGCAACAGGAAGAAGGTTGCTCCGCCGGATTCTGCCGCTTTGTTGGCCATATCGGCGATCATCAGCGGGCCACCAACGGTCTTGAGCGGTACGATGCCCTGCACCAGCTTGACCAGTGACAGCACCGTCAGCCTGGTCACCTCAACCGCCTTGGCATTGCCCAGCTGAATGGCATCCAGCAGGCCGAAGCGTTGTGTGGCCACATCATAGGCCGGGCTGACCCCTACGATCGGTTTTTGGATGGTCTCACCGAACAGGTTTTTGGCATCACTCATCTCCGGCGTCATACGCAGTGTGGTGGTCTGGTCCTTGCGTACGATGGTGATCGCTACCTCGCTCTTGGCCTTAGCCATTTCTGCGGAGAAGTCTTCCCATTGGAGAATGGTGCGGCCGTTGACTGCGGTGATCAGATCGCCGGCCTGCAGGCCTGCCCGGGCGGCCGGTTTGTCCTTAAACACCTCGCCGATGGTGGCCTTCATGATCGGCATACCCACCAGGTAGAGCATGATCAGCAACAGCCAGGCGAAGCCCATATTGAAGGCTGGCCCGGCAATGACCACCGCCATCCGGTGCCAGACCGGACGGTGAGAAAAAGATTGGGCACGGTCTTCATCACTGAGCTGTGATTCAGGACGCTGGGGCAGTTGCTCACCTGCCAGCTCGTAGTCCTTCTCGATCATCTCGTTTTCTTCAAAGCCGCCTTCGCCGAACAGTTTGACGTAGCCCCCCAGCGGGAAGGCCGACAGCAGGTATTCGGTATCGCCCCAGTGCCATCCGATCAACTTGGGGCCGAAGCCCAGCGAGAATTTTTCCACCCGGATGCCGAGCCATTTGGCCACCAGAAAGTGACCCAGTTCGTGCACGAAGATCAGGATGCCGAGGACGAGGATAAAATAGAGAAATATCATGTGATTACCTTGTCAGTGCTGCGCAGATGGTACGGGCCGTCTCACGGCCCCACTGGTCGGCCGCCAGCACCTCGTCGATGGAGGCCAGGCGGTGGGCTTGGTGACTGTCCATGGTCTGCTCGATCACCCGGGCGATCTGCAGGAAGCGGATTCGCCCCTCCAGAAAGGCCTCCACGGCGATCTCGTTGGCGGCATTCATCACCGCCGGCATGCTTTCGTCCTCACCCAGGGCGCGGTAGGCCAGGCCAAGACAGGGAAAGCGTTCCAGATCGGGCTTGTAGAAGGTCAGTCCCGTCAGTTCCGTCAGGTCCAGCGGCTTGACCCCGCTACTGACCCGCTCCGGGTAAGAGAGGGCATAGGCGATGGGGGCCTTCATGTCCGGCATCCCCAGTTGGGCGATCACGCAGCCGTCAATGTACTCCACCATGGAGTGGATAATGCTTTGGGGGTGGATGTTGACACTGATTTTCTCGGCCGGTGCATCGAACAGCCAGCGGGCCTCGATCACTTCCAGCCCCTTGTTCATCATGGTGGCTGAATCGATGGTGATCTTGCGGCCCATGTTCCAGTTGGGGTGATTGAGGGCATCTTGCACGGTGACGGCCTTCAGTTTTTCCAGCGGCGTTTCGCGGAAAGGCCCACCGGAGGCGGTCAGGATGATCTTGGTGATATCCTGGTTACGGTGCCCCTCGATGGACTGGAACACGGCACTATGCTCACTGTCCACCGGGTAGAGCTTGACCTGATGTTTGGCCACCAGTTCCATGAAGAGGTGGCCGGCGGTGACCAGTGTTTCCTTGTTGGCCAGGGCCACATCCTTGCCGGCACGGATGGCGGCGGCAGTGGGTACCAGCCCGGCGGCGCCGACAATGGCGGCCACCACCATCTGGACGCCGTCGGCAGTGGCTACGGCGCACAACCCATCCAGGCCGCCGACCAGTTCAACGTCTTGCCCGTCCAGCAGGTCTCGCAGACGGGGAATGTCTGTCGGATCGGCCAGAGCCACCAGCTTGGGCCTGAACTGACGCACCTGGCGGGCGCACAGCTCAAGGTTCTTGCCGGCCGACAGCGAGACCACCCTGAATTTGTCCGGATGGGCGGCCACGATCTCAAGAGTGCTGACGCCGATCGATCCAGTGGAACCGAGGATGGCGATCTGCTTCATCACGAAAACCTCCCGAAGAGGTAGATGGCAAAGTAGTAGGTGACCGGCGCAGCCAGGATGATGCTGTCAAGCCGGTCCAACACCCCGCCGTGACCCGGTAGGAGGGTGCCGGAATCCTTGACCCCGAAGCTGCGCTTCAAGAGCGACTCGAACAGGTCGCCCAACTGGCCAGTGATGCCCATCAGCAGGGCGGCCAGCACGGCGTCGACGTAGCTCAAGGAGCCGAAGAAGGTGAACTTGGCCAGCAGGGTGCCGCCCAGGCTGCCCAAAAGTCCTCCCAGGGCTCCTTCGATGCTCTTTTTAGGGCTGACGGCCGGGTAGAGCCGGTGCTTGCCGATGGCGCTGCCGATGTAGTAGGCGGCTGTATCGTTGGTCATCACGATCAGCATGAGCAAGAGCAGCCAGGAACTGCCGTCGGGCAACAGGCGCAGCATCACCAGGTGGGCCAGCAGAAACGGTACGTAGAGATAGCCGGTTAGCACCAGGCCGACGTCGCGCGCCACGGTCTCCAGATCCCGCAACCGGAACAGGAAGTGGAAGGCGGCCAGCAGGAAGAAGCCGGCGCCGGCCATGATAAACAGCCGGCCGTCTAACAGGAGGGGGGTAAACAGCACCAGTGCGCCGTAGAGGGCGAAGGGCAGCAACTCACCCTTACGGTCCGGCAGTGCCATGGCAAAGAATTCCTGTAGTCCCACTGCGCTAAACAGCGACAGCAGCAGGGCGAAGTGCCACGGCTCTCCCTTGACAATGGTCAGGATCACGACCGGCAGCAGTACCAGGGCGGTCAGCAGGCGTTGAATAGGTCAGCTCCTTTGCGCCAGTCGAATCTGGGCGCTGGTCTTGCCGAAACGGCGTTCACGGGCCTGAAAATCGGCCAGGGCTCGGTACAGCTCGCTGATGGTGAAATCGGGCCAGTTGATCTCGGTGAAGTATAGCTCGCTATAGGCCAGCTGCCAGAGCAGGAAGTTGCTGATCCGCATCTCGCCGCTGGTGCGGATCAGGAAGTCGGGGTCCGGCAGGCCGACAGTATCCAGGTGACGTGCCAGCAGTTCTTCGGTCACCTGCTCCGGCCGCAATCCGCCACTGGCCACTTCCTGGGCGATCTGGGCCGCAGCGCGTGTGATCTCCTGACGTCCGCCGTAAGACAGGGCCAGGGTCAGTACCATACCGCTGTTGGTGGCGGTCCTGGCCAGCGACTCGTCCAGGGCCTGGTTGATGTCGTCCGGCATCTCGCTGCGGTTGCCGATCACGTTGAAGCGGATGTTATGTTTCATCATCCGGCTGGTCTCGGAGCGTACGAACTTTTTGAGCAGGGTCATCAGCGCCCGCACCTCGGTCGCTGGACGGGACCAGTTCTCCGACGAAAAGGCGAACAGGGTCAGGTAGGGGATCCCCAGCTGAGAGGCCTGCTCCACCACCATGCGTACCGTTTCCACACCTCGCTGGTGGCCCACGATCCGCTTGAGCATCCGCTCCTGAGCCCAGCGGCCGTTGCCATCCATGATGATCGCAAGGTGGCGGGGCAGTTTGGTCGGATCAAGTTCCATCATGTCAGACTTCCATGACCTCCTTCTCCTTGTGGGAGAGGATTTCGTCCAGACGTGCGATGACGGCATCAGTAGCGGTCTGCACATCCTTCTCGTACTTTTTCAGGTCGTCCTCGGTGATCGTCTTGTCCTTCTCCAGTTTTTTCAGGTCGTCGATCGCCTTGCGCCGGATATTGCGCACCGCCACCTTGTGCTCCTCATCCATTTTTTTGAGGCCCTTGACGATCTCTTTACGGCGTTCCTCGGTCAGGGGCGGCAGGGTCAGGCGGATCAGCTTGCCGTCGTTGCCGGGGGTCAGTCCCAGGTTGGCGTTCAGGATCGCCTTTTCGATCGGGCCGATCATCTTGCTTTCCCAGGGGCTGATGGTGATGGTGCGCGGTTCCGGCACCGCCAGGTTGGCCACCTGGGACAGGGGGGCCGGGTTGCCGTAGTAATCAACCCGCACTTCATCGAGCAACGAGATGTTGGCACGGCCGGTGCGAATCTTCAGATATTCCTTGCGCAGGTCCTCCACGGTCTTATCCATGTGGGCCTTCATGTCGCTAATGACGGTTTTGGGCATGGTCAGTCTCCTTGGACGATGGTGCCGATGGTCTGGCCGCTGATTACCTTCTTGATGTTGCCGGGGGTGGTCAGGTCAAAGACGATGATCGGCAGGTGATTATCCATGCAGAGCGAGGTGGCGGTGGCATCCATCACCTGCAGTCCCTGCTGCAGTACATCGATATAGGTCAGTTCATCATAACGCGTGGCATTGGGATCCTTCTTGGGGTCCGCCGAGTAGACACCGTCAACCTTGGTGCCTTTCAGGATCACCTGAGCGTTGATCTCCATGGCCCGCAAGCTGGCAGCGGTGTCGGTGGTGAAGTAGGGGTTGCCGGTGCCGGCACCGAAGATTACTACCCGACCCTTTTCCAGATGGCGCACCGCCCGGCGGCGGATGTAGGGCTCGGCCACTTCCTGCATGGCGATGGCCGACTGGACCCGGGTGGATACCCCGATCTTCTCCAGGGCGTCCTGCATGGCCAGCGAATTGATTACGGTGGCCAGCATGCCCATGTAATCGGCGCTGGCCCGATCCATCCCCTTGGAGGAGGCTGCCAGACCGCGGAAGATGTTGCCGCCGCCGATCACCAGCGCCAGTTCAACCCCGTCGTCCGCCACTTCCTTGATCTCGGCGGCGATGGCGCTGATGGTGACAGGGTCGATGCCGTAGCCCTGATCCCCGGCCAGGGATTCGCCAGACAGTTTCAGAAGTACCCGTTTGTATGACTGACGCGACATAAATCATCTCCCCCCTTTGATAAGAAAAAAGCCGGCCTGGTGGGCCGGCTTCTCGGCTGCTTAGAGTCCGGCCGCCGCCGCCACTTCGGCGGCAAAGTCCGATTCCTTCTTTTCCAATCCTTCACCCAGTACGAACTTGGTGAAGCGCTTGAGGGTGATGGCGCCACCCAGGGCCTTGCCGGTCTCGTCCAGGTATTTCTGTACCGACTTGTCCGGATCCTTCACAAAGGCCTGTTCTACCAGGCAGATGTCGCCGTAGAACTTGTTGACCTGGCCCTCGAGTATTTTCTCGATGATGTTGTCCGGCTTGCCGGTCTGGCGGGCCTTGTCGCGGTAGATCTCCTTCTCGCGCTCCAGCACGTCGCTCGGCACTTCGCTGCGCTGCAGGTAGGAAGGGGAGGCGGCTGCCACGTGCATGGCCACATCACGCAGGCAGGCTGCCAGGCGCTCATCAGCGGCGCCATCGAAGCCGGCCTCAACCAGTACGCCGATCTTGCCGCCGGCGTGGATGTAGGAACCAACCATGCCGTTGCCAGCTACGCTGAAGCTGGCAAAACGGCGGATCTGCATATTCTCGCCGATCACGGCGATCGCCTCGGTCAGCAGGGTTTGGACAGTCTTGGCTGCGTCGCCGGCAAAGGCCTGCGCCAGCAGGGCGTCCATATCGGCCGGGTCCTTCTGCAGTACGTGCTCAGCCACCTGCTTGACGAAGTCCTGAAACTTGTCGTTTTTGGCGACAAAGTCGGTTTCGCTGTTGATCTCGACCAGCACACCTTTTTTGCCGTCAGCGGAGAGGGCGGTGGCTACCATGCCTTCAGTGGCGGCGCGACCGGCCTTCTTGGAAGCAGCGGCCAGACCCTTCTTGCGCAGGTAGTCTACGGCCTGCTCCATGTTGCCGTCCACCTCTTCCAGGGCCTTTTTGCAATCCAGCATACCGGCGCCGGTGGTCTTTCTCAGTTCATTGATCTGTGCAGCGGTGATTGCCATGTTCGTCTATCCTCCGGACCACACACGGTGGTCATTTATAATCTGATGGGTAAACTGCGATTAGTCGGCGCTGGCTTCGCAGGTAGCCTCGTCACCAACGGCTGCCTCCAGCTCGTCGGCGCCTTCAGCGTTACTTTGCAGGGCGGTGTTGCGGGATTCGGAACCTTCCAGCACGGCGTCGGCGATCTTGGCCGACAGCAGACGGATGGCACGGATGGCGTCGTCGTTGCCGGGGATCACGTAGTCGATCATGTCTGGGTCGCAGTTGGTGTCAACAATGGCCACCACCGGAATACCCAGTTTTTTGGCTTCCTGTACGGCGATCTCCTCATTTTTGGGGTCGATCACGAACATCAGGCCGGGCAGCTTGTGCATGTTTTTGATACCGCCCAGCACCTTTTGCAGCTTCTCGCGCTCTTTGTCCATCTGGAGCGCCTCTTTTTTGGTGTAGGCATCGATGGTGCCGTCGTCGAACATAGCGTCCAGCTTTTTCAGGCGCTCGATGCTCTGCTTGACGGTGGAGAAGTTGGTGAGCATGCCACCCAGCCAGCGCTGGTTGACATAGTACTGGCCGCAACGCGAAGCCTCTTCGGCCACCGAGTCCTGGGCCTGCTTTTTGGTGCCGACGAACAGCACGCTGTTGCCCTGCTCAACGCACTCTTTGACGTAGCTGTAGGCGGATTTGAAGTAGCGGACGGTCTTCTGCAGGTCGATGATGTAGATGCCGTTCCGTGCCCCGAAGATGTAGGGTTTCATCTTGGGGTTCCAACGCTTGGTCTGGTGGCCGAAGTGGACGCCGGCCTCCAGCAGTTCCTTCATGCTGATACTTGACATACTGGTGTTCTCCTTTGGTTTGTCCTCCGCCCCGTCTTTAATCCCTGCACGTCACAAGGGACACCGCCGGTTTTCTGTGGGGGCGTGTGAATTGAAAAGCAGGATTTTTTATCACAACATCACTAAGAAAATCAAGGGAAAAGGTGCGCAGGCGAGATGTTCGAAGTGGCTTGGTTTATCAGAAAACTAAACTGCACAAGGCCCAGCCGAGCCTTGTGCAGGTCATTTTTGCGTATCTGCCGCAGAGGGCTAGCAGCCGGCGGTCTTCTGGGCCCGCTTGATGATCTTGGTATCGCTGTCGTAGATGATCCGCAGTTCGTCGCCAACGCGGATCTTGCGATCCTTATACTTCTGGAGCTCCATCTGGTCAGTTACCTGCAGCATGATCGGTGACTCGGTCTTGCGGTCCTTGAGGGTGACTTCGGTTGAGTTAGCCAGCATCTTGATGTTGGTGACGGTGCCGATCATCCGAACGGTGCCGGCAAACACCAGGCTGCTGGACATCGTCAGTACGACCAGCACAACAACTGCGCACAGCTTTTTCATATGCTCCTCCTGTGGTGAGCCGCGGGAAGCGGCTGAGTAGGGTGACAGGTACTAGCAGTGTTGCACGTGCCTGTTGCAGCTAATGTTGGTTAAGCGATTGTTTTGTATACATCACGGCTGTTCGGTTGCACGTATTTATTGGCCAACTGCTCAAAAGAGTATAGCGCATCTTTCAGCGACGTCAACCTATCTGCAACGTTGCATGATTATTTTCATTAAGCTTGGGCGACAGGAACAGAGGGTAACAGCGGGCAGGCGGCGATGCAGCGTCCGCACTGGGTGCAGCGGTCGGCATCGGTCACCGTGGCATGTTTGCGAAACTGGTCAGTCGTGAGGGTGATGATCCGCTCTGGGCAGGCTGCCACGCAGCGGCCGCAGCCGGAGCAGCGTACAACGGACAGGATCGGCGGTTCAGTTGGCATCGCCGAACAGTTCCGGCTGCTTCCACTCCTTAAGCACCTGCTGTTTTTTGCGTAGTGGGTAGTAGCGCGGACAGGAAGAGATCAACGCAAACGAGGGCTGCTTGCAGCTGCGCCTGCAGCCGGCACAGAGCTTGTTGGGCGCGGATTCGGTCTTGGCCTTATGGGCAGGTTGCTTGGGCACGGACTAACCGGGAGGCCACTGCAGTTCGCGTCCAGCCAGCAGATGTATGTGGAGATGAAACACGGTCTGACCGGCATCGGCGCCGTTGTTCTGGACCAGCCGGAAGCCGCCTTGGTCCAGGCCACGTTCGCGGGCCAGTTGGCCGGCCACCCGTAGCAGGTGCCCCACGGTTGCCTCGTCCTGCTGCTCCATGTCGAGACAGTTGCTAAAATGCCGCTTGGGCAGCAGCAGCAGGTGCAGCGGCGCCTTGGGGGCGATATCCTCGATCGCCACCATCAACTCGTCCTCATAGACCTTTTGGGCCGGAATCTCACCGGCGATGATCTTGCAGAAGATGCAGTCAGTCATGCAGTCGCTCCTTGAATGCGTAAACCCATCAGAAACTCACGGTTGCCGTCGGCGCCGGTGATCGGTGAATCGCAGATCCCCAGCAGTTCAGCCCCCAGTTCAAGGGCCAGAGCTTCCATCCGTTGCAGTACTTCGTCATGTTGTTTCGGGTCGCGCACAATACCGCCCTTGCCTACTGCCCCCTTACCCACCTCAAACTGGGGCTTGACCAGCGCCACCACCTCAGCGGGACGCTGCAGCAGGGCCAGGGTGGGGGGCAGTACCAGGTTCAGTGAGATAAAGGAGGCATCAATCACCGCCAGGTCCGGCAACGGATCAAGCTGTTCCGGCTGCAGGTGGCGGATGTTGGTCTTTTCCAGTACCACCACCCGCGGGTCTTCGCGCAGCTTCCAGGCCAGTTGGCCGTAGCCTACATCAACAGCATAAACTTTTGAAGCCCCCCGTTGCAGCAGGCAGTCGGTGAAGCCGCCGGTGGAAGCGCCAACATCAATGGCTGTACGGCTTTGGGTCACGATACCAAAGTTGTCCAGCCCTTTTTCAAGTTTAAGCCCGCCGCGGCTGACATAGGGCATGACCTCGCCCTTGATCCTGATCTCAACCTCGGCAGTCACCTGCTGACCGGCCTTCTGGGCAGCATGGTCGCCCACCACCACCTGGCCGGCCATGATCAAGGCCTGGGCCTTCTCGCGGGAAGGGGCCAGGCCTCGTTCGACCATCAGTTTATCAAGACGCAGTTTCTGAGACATGGTTGTCAATCACACGGCACAGTCAGCGGCTTCAGATGCCAGGCACGCGAGGAGCGCAGCGCGAAGGCGTACCATGTCAGTACGTTGAGCGTTGCACGACGAGCGTAACGAAGCAGATAAACCGCTGGCGAAGCCGTTAGGCAACAAGTTGCGATTTGGTAAAAATCGTCTTCAGCCAGTAGCCTTCCGCCTCGATATTTTCACGACCGCCCTCTTCACGGTCCACCAGTGAAACGATACCCAGCACGTCCAGCCCTTCCTCCTTGGCCCGTTCCACTGCCTTCATGGAGGAACCGCCGGTAGTGACCACGTCCTCCACGATCACCACCTTGGTGCCGGGGGGCAGGTTCTTGCGGCCCTCCAACCACTGACCGGTGCCGTGCCCCTTGGGCTCCTTGCGGATGATGAAGGCGTGCAGCGGCTTGCCGTCAAGGCAGGCGGCGATGGAGGTGGCGGTGGCGATCGGGTCGGCACCCAGGGTGATGCCGCCCACGGCCTGTACGCCCGGTACGTCCTTGATCGCCTCGTAGAACAGCTTGCCCACCAGCAGGCCACCTTCGGCATGCAGGGTGGTTTGTTTGCCGTCGAAGTAAAAGTCGCTCTGACGGCCGGAAGCCAGGGTGACCAGACGTTTTTCGTAGGATAGTTCCAGGATGATCTGCTTCAGTTTTTCACGGTCGGTCATTGTTCGATGTACTCCTCATCTTTGGAAAATAGTCCCATTTGGGGGATCTGTGACGGCATCGGGAAGTTGATCGGGTACTCGCCGGTAAAACAGGCGGTGCAGAAGGTATGCTTGAGGCCGGTGGCCTGTACCAGTCCCTCTTCCGAGAGATACCCCAATGAGTCGGCGGTGATGTAACGACGAATTTCGCCCAGGGTATGTGAGGAAGAGATCAGTTCTTTGCGGTTGGGGGTGTCGATGCCGTAGAAGCAAGGATAGCTGGTGGGTGGGGAGGAGATGCGCATATGGACCTCCTTGGCACCGGCGTTACGGACCATCTTGACGATCTTGCGCGAGGTGGTGCCCCGTACAATCGAGTCATCCACCACCACCACCCGTTTACCCTCCAGCAGTTCGCGCACCGGATTCAACTTGATCTTGACCCCGAAGTGGCGGATAGCCTGGGCCGGTTCAATAAAGGTGCGACCCACGTAATGGTTGCGGATCAGGCCCAATTCAAAGGGGATGCCGGCCTGTTCGGCGAAGCCCATGGCCGCCGGTACACCCGAATCCGGTACGGCGATCACCACATCGGCCTCCACCCCGTGCTCACGGGCCAGTTGGCGTCCCAGTTCTTTTCTGACCTGATAGACATTCCGGCCGAAGATGGTGGAGTCGGGCCGGGCAAAGTAGACGAACTCGAAGATGCAGGGGGTCGGCTCCACCTTCTTGAACGGGAACAGTGACTGCATCTGGCCATCCTTGGTGAAGACCAGCATCTCGCCCGGCTCAACCTCCCGCACAAAGGTGGCCTCGATCAGGTCCAGGGCGCAGCTTTCCGAGGCCACTACCCAGCCATCGCCCAACTTGCCCAGGCACAGGGGACGGAAGCCGTGGGGATCCCGCACGGCAATCATGCGGGTCTCGGTCAGAAACAGCAGGCAGTAGGCTCCCTTGACCCGGGTCAGGGCATCGCCGATCCGTTCGACCAGCGAATGGGTGCGCGAGATGGCCAGCAGATGGATGATGATCTCGGTATCCATGGTGGTCTGGAAGATGGAGCCATAGGCCTCCAGCTCCGCCTTGAGCAGGTTGGCGTTGACCAGGTTGCCGTTATGGGCAACCGCAATTGAGCCGCGGGAATAGTCCACCATGATCGGCTGCACGTTCTTTTCCACCGAGGCACCGGCCGTGGAGTAGCGCACATGGCCGATGGCTGATGTGCCGGGCAGTTTTTCGAACACCTTCGGGTTGCTGAATACATCCGCCACCAGGCCCATCCGCTTGTGGGCGTGCAGTTCATTTCCATCGGAGGAAACGATGCCGCAGCTCTCCTGGCCGCGATGCTGCAGGGCATACAGGCCCAGATAGGTCAGGTTAGCGGCCTCGGGGTGGCCGTAGATGCCGAATACGCCGCATTCTTCTTCGGGGCGGTAGATATTCATAGCAGGTTGTTCCTCACAAATTCGGCTGCGTTGGTGTACAGGATCAGGCCGTCGCCGGCTTCGGGCAACTGCTCACGGGTCCAGCGGGGATGCTGGGTGTAGTGTACAAAGGCCTCCGGGTGCGGCATCAGTCCCATCAGGCGGCCGCTGGGATCGCACAGGCCGGCAATGGCGTTGGTGGAGCCGTTGGGGTTGGCCGGAAATTCCATGGTTGGGGCGTTGTAGTCGGCGTTGCAGTATTTCAGTACTGCCAGATGACCAGTCTCGATCCGGGCCAGGGTCTGGGGCGTGTCGGTCAGGAACTTGCCTTCGCCGTGGCGTACCGGCAGGTAGATCCCCTTAACGATCCCTGTGGTGAAGATGCACGGAGATTGGGGATCGGCCTTCAGGTAGCACCAGCGGTCCTGGAAGCGGCCGGAATCGTTGTGGGAGAGAGTCACGGTCTGCTGCAGATTGTTGCCGTCCAGGGCCGGCAGCATGCCCATCTTGACCATCAACTGGAAGCCGTTGCAGACCCCCAGCACCAGTTTGCCGGCCTTGATGAAACGGGTGAACTGCTCCACCAGCTTTTCGCCGCTGCCAGCTACGCTGGCGTTCTTGAGTCGGTTAGCCTGGGCCTTGGCGCTGCCCAGGTCGTCGCCGTCCAGGAAGCCGCCGGTCAGGTTCAAGAAATGGTAGTCGTCCAGTCGGACTTCGCCGGACAGAATTTCGGCGATATGGGCGATCCTGGCCTCGTCGAAACCGCCCAGCTTGCAGGCGTGGGCCGCCTCCATCTCGCAGTTGGTGCCATTGCCGGTAATGACCAGCGCGCGTGTCGGTGTCATGGGTTACAGCTCCTTCAGGGTACGTTGCCAGGCGGCCTTTAGCTCTGCCAGGTCACTGTGCATGACGGTCTTGCCGGACAGACCGGCGATGGTTACGGCGCCATGCTCGCTCACCTGGCCGATCTGGCTGTAACCGGTGCCGGACATGGCCGCCTCAAAGGCCGGCCACTGGGCCGGATGGACCGTTACCAGCAGACGGGAGGCACTTTCCGAGAACAGCAGCAGTTCATCGGTGCGGTAGCGGCTATCACCTGCAAACCGGACATTGGCCAACTCGACCCGGCAGCCGAAGCCGCCGGCAAAGGCGCTCTCCGCCAGGGCTACGGCCAGGCCGCCGTCGGACAGGTCGTGGCACGAGGCCACTAATCCGCTCATAATCGCCTGGTGCAGCGCCTTGTAGCGGGCCAGTGCCGAGCCGACATCCACCTTGGGTACTTTGTTACCGGTGTAGCCCTGCATGGCCAGGTATTCGGAGCCACCCAGCTCGTCCCTGGTGTCCCCCAGCAGGCAGATGATGTCGCCCGGTCGCTTGAAGTCCATGGTGACGGCGCAGCGCGCATCGGGAATCGTGCCGATCACCGAGAACAGCAGGGTGGGCGGGATCGAAATCTTGGTGGTACCGTCGTAGAAGTCGTTCTTCATCGAGTCCTTACCGGAGATCAGCGGCAGGTTGAGCGGTACGCAATAGTCCAAAAGCGCCTGGTTGGCCCGCACCAGCTGGGCCATCTTGTAGGGGCCGTCCGGGGTCTTGTCCGACAGCACCGGGTCGCACCAGCAGAAATTGTCCAGGCCGGCCCAGTGTTCCGGATTGCCTCCCACCGCCACGTAGTTGCGCAGCGCCTCGTCGATGGCGTTGGCGGCCATATGGTAGGCATCGATGTCGGAGTAGCGCGGGCAGATGCCGTGGGAAACCACCACCCCCTTGAAGGAGTCCAGCACCGGCCGGACCACCGCCGCATCGGAAGGGCCGTCGTTAGTGACGCCGGTAAACGGCTTGATCACCGAACCGCCCTGCACCTCATGGTCGTAACGCCGCACTACCGATTCCTTGGAACAGATGTTGAGTCGCCCCATCAGTTCCAGCAGGTCAGGGGTCCAGTCGTCCTTGTCCTGGGCCGGTGCCTCGGGATTGACCGGCGGTTGCCACTTGGCCGGGATCTGCATCGGCGGCAGACCTTCGTGCATGAAGGCCATCGGCAGCCAGGCCACGGTCTTGTCGCCATACAGGATATGGAAGACGCCGCTGTCGGTGAACTCGCCCAGCACGGTGGCCTCGCAACCGAAGCGCTTGGCCATGGCCATGAATGCATCGATTTTTTCCGGCGGCACGGCCAGCGACATCCGCTCCTGGGCCTCGGAGATCAGGATCTCCCAGGGATCCAGGCCGGGGTATTTCAGGGGGGCCTTGGCCAGATCCATCCGGCAGCCGTTACACTCGCCCGACATCTCGCCGATGGAGGAGGAGAGACCGCCGGCGCCGTTGTCGGTGATGAAGCGGTACAGACCCTTGTCGCGGGCACGGATCAGGAAGTCGAACATCCGCTTCTGGGTGATCGGGTCGCCGATCTGCACGGCGGTAACCGGTGAGTTCTCGTTCAGCTCCTCGGAGGAGAAGGTGGCGCCGTGGATGCCGTCCTTGCCGATTCGGCCGCCGGTCATCACGATCAGGTCACCGGGCTGGATGCTCTTCGCATGGCCGGGGATACCGTTGACCGTCGCCGGCATCAGGCCGGCGGTGCCGCAGAACACCAACGGCTTGCCGGCAAAGCGTTCGTCAAACACGATCGAGCCGTTGACGGTGGGGATGCCGGACTTGTTGCCGCCATGCTCCACCCCTTCCACCACCCCCTCGAAGATCCGGCGGGGATGCAGCAGGCGGCTGGGCAGCGGTTTGTCGTAGAACGGATCGGCAAAACAGAACACGTCGGTGTTGAAGATCAGCTTGGAGCCCTGGCCGGTGCCGAACGGGTCGCGGTTGACCCCCACGATGCCGGTCAGCGCCCCGCCGTAGGGGTCCAGGGCCGACGGCGAGTTGTGGGTCTCCACCTTGAAGACCAGCGAGTTGTTTTCATCAAAGGTGATCACCCCGGCGTTGTCTTTAAAGACCGACAGGCAGAAATCCTTATCACCCATGTTGTCACGAACATCTTTGGTGGTGCGCTGGATGAACGACTTGAACAGTGATTTGATCTCCTGCTTGGTGCCGTTTTCATCCTCGTACTGCACGGTGCCGGCAAAGATCTTGTGCTTGCAGTGTTCCGACCAGGTCTGGGCCAGACACTCCAGCTCCACGTCGGTGGGCTTGGCGCCCAGGCCCTGCTTGGCCCGCTCGGCCAACACCTGCGGGTCGCGGTAGTGGGCCTGGATGATCCGCATCTCCTCCAGGGTCAGGGCCAGCACGCCCTCTTTGCTGATGCGCAGCAGCTCATCATCGGAGACCTCCAGGTCGATCTCACGCACCTGGCCTTTGGTCTCGCCGGTCACCTTGGGCGCCGTGGCAGGGAAACCCCGCTTGGCCACGAAATCGGCGGCCGACATAACGCTGTAGCGCTGAATTAGGGTGTTGCACAACAGGCCGGTGGCGATGGTTTCCACCTGTTCTCGGGAGAGTTGACCGGAGAGCAGGTACTGCACCGAGGAATAGACCGCTTCGCTGTCGCTAAGGGGCCGCTGGATCAGGTATGAGACTGCCTCGCCGGCGGTGCGGCCCACGTTGTCGGTCACGCCAGGACGGAAGCCCACCTCCACCGCCCAATCAAAGCCGGTGGCTAACGGCAGATCAATGCTCCAGCTCTGGATCACCGGATCGCAGAACGGGCCGGAGGCTGCCGCCTCCAGTTCAGCGCGGGTCAGGTCGGCGTCAACGGTGAAGACGTCGATGGTACGCACACTGCCCACCGGCAGGTGCAGAAAATGGTCGATCTCGCGCTTGATCCGCTCGCCGCGGGAGTCGCGCACGCCATCCTTCAGGGCTATTTCGATTCTACTGGGCATGATGATCCTGTTTCCAATGTTGATGGGTACGTCTGTTTGTGTCTGATCGCCTGTATTCTGTTGTCATGATGCGCGTTGAGCTGCAGGGATGGTTGATTCTGTTGCCTGTATCTGGACCGTGCGGATCGGGAAGGGGATCTCGATCCGTTCTTCGCGGAAGCGGCGGATAATGGCGCTGTTGATCTGGTCGGTGACGGCCCCCAGCCGGGTCGGGTCATTGATCCAAAACAGGAGCAGCATGGTGAGGGCGCTGTCGCCAAAGGAGGTGAACAGCGCCAACGGGGCCGGTTCCTCAAGCACTTCGTCGCAGTTGCGGGCGATCTCCAGCAGTACGCGCTTCACCTGATCCACGTCGCTGTCATAACCGACCCCCACCGTGGTGCGGCCCTGGATGACCGACGTGGGGCGGACCATGTTGATCACGGTTGAGTTGCACAGGTCGGAGTTGGGGATGATCATCACCGTGGTGTCCAACCCCTGGATCTTGGTGGAACGCAGGCCGATATCCACCACGTCGCCGATCTGGCCACTGCCCAGCTTGATCCGGTCGCCGATCTGGAACGGCCGGTCGATCATCAGGGTGAAGCCTGAGATGACGTGGGACAGGGTATCCTTGGCCGCCATGCCGATCGCCAGGGAGCCGATGCCTAAGGCGGTCACCAGCGAAAGGATATCGTAGTGGAAATGCTTGAGCACCACGATCAGGGCCGCACCGATGATGAACAACATGACGATCTTTTCCGCCATCGGCACCATCTGGCGGGCAAACTTGCCGTCACCCTGATCCTGGCTGCGCTCCACGTACCAGAGCAGGGTCTCGTTCAGGGTCCGGTAGAGCATGACGCAGATGATCACGACGTTGATGATAAACAGGCCGCCGGCGCTGGCTGCTAGTAGTTTCTCCGGCAAGGGCAGGGTGCGCAGCGCCAGATAGACACCGGTCAGGGTGATCAAAAGCGAGATGGACGGGGCCAGCCGCTTCAGAATCCGGTCGTCCAGATCGGTACGGGTGAAGGAGGTCAGTCGGCTGGCCCAGTGGCTGATGATGTAGGCAACCGCCTGGGACAGCAGCCAGAAGCTGCCCACCACCAGGGTGGCCAGCAGCAGGTGCTTGGCCCAGAAGATAGCAACGGTGTCCGTCGTCCCAGGCGTAAACAGGGCTATCAGCATCTCCAGCAGGCTAGGCACCGAACACCCGCTTGAAGATGGTATCAACATGCTTGAGATGGTAGGAGAGATCGAACGACTCGCGGATCTTGTCCGCGCCCAGGGCGCCCACCACTTCGGTGTCGTTTAATAGCTCGGTCTGGAAATCCTTGCCCTCTTCCCAGACCTTCATGGCGTTTTTTTGTACCAGGCGGTAGGCGTCCTCGCGGGATACGCCGGACTGGGTCAGGTCCAGCAGGATCTTTTGCGAAAAGACCAGTCCCTTCATCTGGTTCAGGTTCTTGAGCATGTTGTCCGGGTAGACCACCAGATTCTTGATCAGGCCACTTAGGCGGCGCAGGGAGAAATCAAGGGCCACGGTGACATCCGGCGCGATGTAGCGTTCAACCGAGGAATGGGAGATATCCCGCTCGTGCCAGAGGGCCACGTTTTCCAGGGCCGGGATGCACTGGGCCCTGATATAGCGGGCCTGGCCGGTCAGGTTCTCGGACAGGATCGGGTTCCGCTTGTGGGGCATGGCCGATGATCCTTTTTGGCCCTTGGTGAACTGCTCCTCAGCCTCCAGCACCTCGGTGCGCTGCAGGTGGCGCACCTCGATGGCGATCCGCTCCATGGAGGAGGCGATGATCGCCAGGGCGCAGAAGTACTCGGCGTGCCGGTCGCGGGGGATCACCTGGGTCGAGACCGGCTCCGGTTTGAGGCCCATTTTTTTGCAGACGTATTCCTCAACATAGGGGTTGATGTTGGCAAAGGTACCGACGGCGCCGGAGATGGCGCCGGTGGCGATGTTTTCGCGGGCGGCCTGCAGACGGGTGCGGTTACGGTCCATCTCGGCATACCAGGTGGCCAATTTAAGGCCGAAGGTGACCGGCTCGGCATGGATGCCGTGGGAACGACCCATGCAGACCGTGTCCTTGTGTTCAAAGGCCCGCTCCTTGATGGAGGTCAGCACCATCTCCAGATCGGCCAGCAGTTCGTCGGCGGCCTGCACCAGTTGCACCGACAGGCAGGTGTCCAGCACGTCGGAGGAGGTCATCCCCTGGTGGATGAAGCGGGCCTCGGGACCGACGAACTCGGCCACCGAGGTCAGAAAGGCGATCACGTCGTGCTTTACCTCGGCCTCAATGGCGTCGATGCGGGCGATGTCGAAGTTGCCCTTCTCGCGGATTACCGGAATCACTTCCTTGGGGATTACCCCCAGTTCGGCCTGGGCCTCGCTGGCCAGGGTCTCGATCTCCAGCCAGATGCGGAAGCGGTTTTCCGGCTCCCAAATCTGGGCCATTTCTTTGCGGGTATAGCGTGGGATCATATACAGAAACTCCTTCGTGTAGTGTTATATTTCCAGCAGCGGGCCGGCCTGGTACTGGTCGCCGATCACGATCCGTGGGGCACAGCGGTTTTGGTCCTTCAAAAACGAGGCGGTGGTTTCGACCACCTTGTCCGGGTGGTTGTTCACCTCCGAGAGGTGGGCCATCACCAGTGCCTGCAGCCCGTCGTGGGCCAGATCATGCAACAGCTCCAGCGATTCCTGGTTGGAGAGGTGGCCGTGGCGCGACTTGATCCGCTGTTTCAGGTGCCAGGGGTAGGGGCCGTTGAGCAGCATCTCCGGGTCGTGGTTCGATTCCAGGTTCATGGCCCTGCAGCCCTGCAGCTTGTCCCTGACCAGCCGGGTCACCACCCCCAGGTCGGTGGCGCTGCCGAAGCGTCCTTCACGGGATTCCACCAGAAAGCCGACCGGGTCGCTGCAGTCGTGGGTCACCGGAAAGGGGTCCACCATGCAGTCGCGAAAGGCAAAGGCATAGCCGGTCTCAAATTCCAGCAGCGGCGCCTTTTTCAGGTAGCTGGCCGCAGCCTGGCGGGTGGCGTAGCTGACCAGCACCGGCACCTGATAGCGGCGGGCAAAGGAACCGGCGCTGCGGATATGGTCCAGATGTTCGTGGGTAACCAGTACGGCGTTGATCGTTTCCGGGGCGACGCCGATCGTGTGGAGTCGTGCGGTCAGCTCCCGTAGCGACAGGCCGGCATCCACCAGCAGCCTGGTCTCGCCGGTCTCAAGATACAGGCAGTTGCCCTTGCTGCCGCTGGCCAGTGAACAGATTTTCATCCGAACATATATACAGGAAATGCTCGTGTCGTGGCAAGGCAGACGTGGAAGCCTTTGAAATGGTTGTTTATCCCGCCGGTCATGCCGCCACAGGCCCGTTGATCAGCGCTTTGCACGCAGATCAGGGCAGCACAGGCCGCCTGGAATTGACAGGACACTGCCGGCTGGTTATGGTAGCGCAATGACCCGACAGATGCTTGATACAGAAACCTGGGATGCCCTCTGCCGCCAGTGCGGCCGCTGCTGCTTTGAGAAGCTTGAGGATGAGCGGGGCCGGGTGACCTATACCACCACCGCCTGCCGCTATCTGGACCTGGACAGCCGGAGCTGCAAGGTGTTCGAGAACCGTGCCCGGATCAACCCGGAGTGCATCGCCCTTACCCCAGCCCTGGTCTGCACCCTGGACTGGCTGCCCGATGATTGCGGCTACCGGGTGGCGTTGAAGAGTGTTCAGCCGGCAACGGTTGATGAACCCAGAAAACGGCGGGGGCGGGGGAGACGCTAGACGACTACCCTCGTGGGTGCAGCTGGCGGTGGAGCTGTTTCAACCGCTCCTGCGTAACATGGGTATAGATCTGGGTAGTGGAGAGGTCGGCATGGCCCAGCATCATCTGCACGCTGCGTAGATCGGCGCCATTGGCCAGCAGATGGGTGGCGAAGGAGTGACGCAGGGTGTGGGGCGAAATGCTGGTGCGCACCCCGGCAACAAGCGCCCGTTTTTTGATGATGTTCCAGAAGGCCTGACGGGTCATGGCCTCGTCCAGTCTGGACAGAAAAAGTTTTTCGTGTTGTCCATCGGGGTCCTGGCGGTTGCGGACCCGTTCGATATAGTCTGCGACCCGTAGGCGTGCCGTCTCCCCCACCGGTACCAGCCGTTCCTTGTTGCCCTTGCCCACCGTCATCAGGTAGCCCACTTCCAGGTTCAGTTCCCGTTTCTTCAGATTGACCAGTTCCGATACGCGTAATCCCGTGGCGTAGAGCAGTTCCAGCATGGCCCGGTCGCGGATATCTTCCGGCCGATCGCCGCAGGTGGCGGTCAGCAGGGCCTCCACCTCGGTGGCGGAGAGAAAGCTGGGCAGTTTTTTGAGGGTGCGGGGCGCCTCGATGGTGGTGACCGGGTTCAAGGTGGCATAGCGTTCGATCAGCAGGAATTTATGGAACATCCGGATGGCGGAGAGCAGACGTGCCCGGCTGCGGGGGGCCAGGCCCCGCTCACGTTCTTGAGCGAGAAAGTCGGCGATGTCGCTGGACAGTACGTTGTCAGGCGCGGGGCGTTGGCGGGAATCAAGAAAATCGAGGTAGCGACCAAGGTCGGCGGCGTAGGCGCTACGGGTGTTGGCGGAGAGTCCTTTTTCGGCCACCAGCCAGGCCAGAAACAGGTCAAGATACCGGTTCATTGCCAGTCATCGATGGCCTGAGCCAGTGTGGAGGTGAGTTCAGCCAGCTTGTCTTCGGCCGTGATCTTGTGGCCGAAGATGTCACGCACGTAGAAGACGTCGGCCACCTGGTCCACCTTGGTGGAGATCTTTGAGACGCCGATATAGAGCCCCAGGCGGTTCAAGGTGCTGGTGATCAGGTACAAAAGGCCCACCTTGTCGTGGGTGTAGATGTCGATGACCGTGTATTCATCTGAGACGTCATTGTCGATATCGATACGGGTGGGCACCTTGGGGGCCGGCTTGGCGGTCAGCAGGGTGGGGCGTTCACGCTTTTCCACCAGCTTTTCAACCGCCACCACTCCGTGGAGGACGCTGGCGAGGTCTGTTTCTACCTTCTTCCAGCGCCGTTCATCGGTGATCACCTGTCCCTGACTTGAGTTGACCTGCAGGATGTCCAGCACTTTGCCCTTTTTGCTGGTGTTGATCTGGGCTCCCAGGATGTTGATACCGTTGGCCGCCATCACGCCGGTCAGCATGGCGAACAGGCCATAGACGTCGAAGGTACAGATGGTGATTTCGGAATAGCCATAGTCCGGTTCGTGGCGTACTTGTACCACCAGGTCACGTTCATTGAGGCCCACTAGCAACCGTAGCTGTTCGGCAATCACCTTCACCGGGGTGGAAAGCAGGTAACGAATCGGCAGGCTGCGCAGCTCCTCGCGGGCAATGGTGGCCGGTATATCGTATTCCACCATTTCGCGTACCGTGCGGCGGATGGCGCGGGCCCGCTCTCCGCTGGCCTCCAGCTCAAAGTTGCCCCGCTCCAGGATGCTGAAGGTCTTCTCAAACAGTTCGTTGAGCAGGGTTGCCTTCCAGCTGGTCCAGACATCGGAGCCCACGGCACGCACGTCTGCCACGGTTAACAGGAAGAGCATCTTCAGGTTTTCGCTGGTACCCATCTGGCGGGCAAACTGCAGCAGCATCTTTTCATCGGATAGATCGCGGCGTTGGGCGATATGGGCAAACAACAGGTGCTGCCGCACCAGAAATTCCAACCGTTCGGCTCCCTCTTTGGAAAGCCCCATCCGGCGCGCGATGGTCGGGATCATGGCGGCGCCCTTCTCGGCGTGGCCGCCCCCTTCACCCTTGCCGATGTCATGGAACAGCACAGCCAGCAGCAGCAGCTCACGTTTGCCGATTTGCCGGGCAACCGCGCAGGGCAGCGGCAGGGTTTCGGCCAGTTCGCCGGTCAGGATCTGCTCGGCCTGCTCCACCGCGAACAGGGTATGAATATCCACGGTGTAGATGTGATACAGGTCGTGCTGCACCTTGCAGTAAATGTTCTCAAACTCGGGGATGTACTCGTTCAGGAACTCCAGATGGTGCATCAGCCGCAGGGTGGCAGTGACCCCCTTCTCGGAGCGCAGGATGTTCAGGAAGGACTGGTTCACCTCGCGGTTGCGGCGGAACTTGTCGTTGACCTGGTGCAGTGAGCGCCGGATCAGCCATTTGACCCGGATATTGAGCGTAGCGCCGTGTTTCTGGGCCAGCTCGAAGATCCGCATCAGCACCGCCGGATTCTTCTCCACCACCGACTCGTCCGGGATGATCAGTTCGCCCTTCAGTACGAAGCAGCCGTCACCCACCGGCCGCCGCACGAAGTAGCCCAAGACCTTGAGGCCGCCTTCGTCGCGCCAGATGCAGCGTGATACCAGGGTGGAGGCAAAATGTTCCACCCGTGCGGCGTGGCGGTAGTAGTCCCGCATGAAGTCTTCCACCGCCAGCACCTTGCCGCGATCCTTGTAGCCGAGGAAGGCGGCCAGATGCACCTGCAGATCGAAGTTGAGCTGGTCCGACTTGCGGCGGGTGTGGAAATGCAGTTCGTTACGCAGCCGCCAGAGATGGTCCAGGGCGGCGCGATAGACCTCAAGCTCCTCCTCAGAGATGATCCCTTTAACGATCAGCTCCCGTGGGTCGTTAAACTTAAACTTGACCCGCGTCACCCACAGGGCGGTCTGCAGGTCCCGCAGGCCCCCTTCGCCTTCCTTGATGTTGGGCTCCAGCAGGTAGATTGTATCGCCGTACTTCTCGCGTCGCCTCTTCATCTCGGCGATCTTCTGCTTGATAAAGCTGTCACTAGATCTGGTCAGGATCTGTGAGAAGACGGTCTTGTGCAGCGCCTCAAACAATGGCGTATGGCCGGTCAACAGGCGGCAGTCGATCAGGGCGGTCTTGACGGTGGTGTCGGCTGCGGCCATCTCGATGCAGTCGGCAATGGTGCGCACCGAGTAGCCCACATCCAGCCGCAGGTCCCACAGGAAATAGAGCAGCTTCTGGGCAAAGCCCTCCACCCGCTCCGGCGCCTGGGTTCCGTCGTGCAGGAACATGATATCCACATCGGAATAGGGGTTCAGTTCACCACGGCCGTAGCCGCCCACCGCCACCAGGGTCAGGTGGCCCAGGTGCGAACCGTCGATCGCGCTTGACAGTTCCTGATAGAGGCTCACCACCATCCGGTCCATCATGGCAGCCAGCTGGTGCACCACCTCGGTGCCGCTGGTGCCGGCGCTGTGGCGCTGGCGGATCAGTTCGTGAGATGCGGACAGATACTGCTTGCAGGCCTCCAGAATCTGCGGGCGGCGGTCATCGAAGCAGCGTCCGTCAGGGGGGGGGAGTTGCAGTGTCGGCAGGGTCGTTTGGTCCGGCGTGGCAGCGTTCATAGGGGCTATAACCACCCCTTGCGCTTAAAGATGTAGAGCGGCAACACGGCCGAGATCACGATCATACCCAGGGCCAGTGGGTAGCCGAATGACTGCTGCAGCTCGGGCATGTATTGGAAGTTCATGCCGTAGATGCTGGCGATCAGGGTTGGCGGCAGGAAGATCACCGACATCACCGTAAAGATCTTGATCACCTTGTTCTGCTCGATACTCATAAAGTTCAGGAACAGGTTCTGCAGGTAATCCAGCCGCTCAAAGTTGAAATTGGCGGTGGTGACGAGTGAATTGACATCCTTGATCATGATGCTGAAGTCGCTCTTCAGCGAGCTGGGCATCTTGCTGCTCTTTAAAAGTGACGACAGCACCCGCTGCTTGTCGGTCAGGTTCTCGCGGATGGTGATGTTGGTGGCCTCGAAATCGGCGATCATCGACAGAAATTGCTTGGTGTCGTCGAAGTTGCTGGGGTTTAAGCGGGCGATGCCGGCGATCTCGCGGGAGACTGCCTCCAGGGTGTCGGCATCGTCCTCAATCCGCATCTCCAGGATACCGCCCATCACCCGGGCCCCATCGGTATAGTGGCTGGGGTTCAAAAGCAGCTTACGGGTAAAATCGCCGAACACCGGCAGCTCAATGAAGCGGATCGTGATCACGAAGTTGTCTTTCAGGGTGAACGAGACCGATTCGTTGCTGGCGGTTATGCCATGCTTCACCAAAAAATAGGTATTGATGGTGATCCCGTACTCATCTTCCCAGTAGCGGGCCGAGAACTCGATCTCCTCCGTCTCCTGGCGGGTGGGCAGGTCCAGCCCCAGCTTCTTATCCAACTCTGCCACCTCGGCCATACTGGGGGAGACCATATCCACCCAGATCAACTGCTTGGATTCGATCAGATCGATCTCATCGCCGCTGACCAGATGGCTGGAGATAACCCCGTTGGCGTTATAGTAGACTTTAATCATAGCGGAATCCCTCCAAAGAGATCCTGATGGAGCAGTTAGAAACCCTAGCAGTTTTGTATAGTCTGCCCTGCCGTCGCTTGTCAATCGAAGAGGTGCCCTTTGGGCCGCTTCTACGGTAACGGTTGTGAAACGTTTCCGGCGATTCCCTTTTTTGTGCGGCTCTGCTACAGTTGTTGCACTATGGGTGAGAAACTGATCTGCGCCAATAAACGCGCTTTCCACGAATATCATATCGAAGAACGGCTGGAGGCCGGCATTGTCCTGGTGGGCACCGAGGTCAAATCGCTGCGGTCCGGCAAGGCCAACCTGGCCGATGCCTTTGTGATCGTCAGAAATGGCGAGGCTTGGCTGCACAACATGCATATCGCCCCCTACGACTTCGGCAACCGCCAGAACCACGACCCGGAGCGTCACCGCAAGCTGCTGCTGCACAAGCGCGAGATTGACAAGCTGCACGACCGGATCCGGCAGGACGGCTGCACCGCCGTGCCACTCAGGCTCTACTTCAAAGACGGCAAGGTCAAGGTGGAAGTGGGCGTAGCCAAGGGCAAGAAGCTGCATGACAAGCGTGAAGACCTGAAAAAGAAGGATCTTAAGCGGGAGCTGTCAAAAGACTTTAAAATTAAGGCACGATAGAGTACACTGATTTTGTAAAGATCTTTGACAATTGGGGGCGTAAAGGTTTCGACGGGGGAATGAACTCCTGGGTTGCACCGGGTCGGGGCAGGTGGCCGACCTTAATAAACCTGCATGGCATTAATTGCCGACAATTATAACACTCCTGTTGCACTAGCTGCTTAACAGGCGGTCCCGACTGAGATGTCGGTGGTAGGAAGGGACCGTCATTTACTACCGAATTGGATGGCGTATGCCCGCTACGTTGTCTGAAATCCAGGGACCGTTGTCAGGCTGTCTTGTCCGCTGTACAGCCTGGCGACTAAATCGATCAACGGACTAACGGTGTAGTAGCTCTGGTCGTAGGTCTTTCGGACGTGGGTTCGACTCCCACCGCCTCCACCAATTCAACCGTAAGGTATTGAAATTACTCAATTCTGCCTTACTTTATTCGCTCTGGATGTACCAATTGGTCATTCCGCTGGTCATCCGAGGCGAAAATATGCAAACAGAATATCTGTTGAAGACTCCCCACGGCTGGTACTTCCGACGTGCAGTTCCCAAGGCTTACCGAGAAATTCTTGGTAAGACCGTCTTGAAAAAACCGTTAAAAACTCGTAGTTTGTCAGAGGCTAGGTCAGAAGCACGATTGCTTATGGCTGAGTCTGAAGCGTTATTTCGTTCGCTTGGAGGCCCTTTGATTGATTCTAGGCTTAGTGTCAAGGTTGACTCTGCACACCTTACTAAAGATGGACAAGTGATTTTGAAGGGTATCGAAATGGACCCTGACAAAATCGAGGCTGAAAAGGCCGCTCTCGAATCTATCGTAAGTACTCTGAAATCAGCCAGCACTTCAGCCGGTAAATCTCTGAGGCTGTCTGCTGCTATCCAACAATTCGCTGCTGAGAAAAAATCTGTTGGCTGCTGGACTGCCAAAACTGAAGACGAGATATTGGCAGCACTGGACCTGCTCGTAGAAGTAATGGGAGACCAACCGATAGCTGAACTGACCAGAGAAGCTGCTGTGTCGTATCGTTCAGCATTGCAGAGACTGCCGGTCAACCGTTCCAAGGACCCGCTGTATCGTGGTAAATCTGTAGCCCAGATTTTGAATATGAAAGCACCGGCTGTTGTTTTGTCTACTGCTTCTGTAAACAAAGCATTAACCCGTGCTTCAGCCCTGTTTGAATGGGCTGTGCAGTGTCACTACGTGCCGTCAAACATCTTTAAGAGTACCCAACTGAAGACCGGCAAAGCAGATCGCGAACGCCGGGTCAGATTTTCTGCTGAAGAAGTACGTTTGGTCCTAGCAGGACTTCCGAAAGATCAGCCTAGCCGTTATTGGATACCGTACATTGCCGCATATTCAGGGATGCGCCTGAATGAAATCTGCCAACTCGATGTTGCCGACATCATTACTGGTGACGCAAGCGGGTTTGCTGCTTTTTCAATCAATGACAACAGCAACAACAAGAAATTGAAGACCTTGTCGAGCCGCCGTCTTGTGCCGGTGCATCAATACCTAATTTATCTGGGGTTCTTAAAATATGCTGAAGAGATGAAGGAAGCGGGTAAGGTCAAGCTGTTCCCTGACTTGACCTATTCAAAAAATGGTTATGCTGACATTATCTCGAAATGGTTCGCGAGATATCGCCTGAAATTAGGCATCGCTGAAGATGGACCTGTGTTTCATAGCTTCCGGCATACTGTGGCTGACTCTCTGAAGCAACTGAAGGTGGATTTTCACATAATCGAAGATATTCTAGGCCATTCCAGCGGCCAAAGTGCAACGAAAACGACCTACACGAATCAATATACTTTAGACATTCTTGGGCCTGAGCTGAATAAATTATCATATTGAACCTATAGGCCACATAGTAAACGCAAAACGGGTTCCTCAGAGATTATCTGGGGAACCCGTTTCAGTTTTTATCGCGCCTTTTCGTCTGCATCCCCGGAAGACAGGCTTACTGCTACTTCTCCGGGTGGTTCTTCTTTGATCTCGTCGAAGACTCGTTTCAGCAACTGATACCGTGTAGCACTCTGCAAAACCTGCATATCTGCGTCAACTGTGTCGAACACGTCCCAAGCCGCCATCGAGTTAAGGATTGGGAATGATAGGTCGCTGTGGTTTCTGAAAAATGCCTTACGCTCTTCGATTGTGGGTATGTATGACGGGTCGTGCAACCGGCGTAAGACCATTGAGTGATCGTGCAGGCATGATCTCTGCGGGAAAATCGACTGATAATCCATCAAATGCAGTTCCATCGAAGCTACTGCAAGTTGCCGTGAAACGTTCATGTACATCTGTTTCGCCGTGGTGATGATCACTTTTGAGAATGTTTCCGGTGATGTAATCTCTAGTGTAGCTTCAGCCTTGCTCTGATCATTGCCGTAAAGTTTTGCAACAATCGATTCGGCCTGCTTCTCGTTGAACCCTTCAGCCAGCACTAAAACATCTTCTAAAGCTGATTTCGAGATTTCTGCCAGCATCTCTTTCTGCCTGCTTGGTTCCGCTGCAATGTAATCCTCATACATTGGCTTCCAGTCAATGCCTTTGTAATAGCTCTCGAAATTAACGATGATCGAGCTTACGATGTTGGAGTTTGCACCAGATACATACTCGACCTGCTCTGCTACTGACTTGTTGTCCATTGGGTTGAAGTGAAATGGTGAGAACATTGTTTACTTCCTCCGTAAAGTAAATTTTTTGGTTTCTACTGCTTCTAGTGCCTTTTCGATTTCCTCGGCGGATGAGAACTCTGTCGATTTCATCTGCGCTGGTTTCTCCGGTGCTGGTTTTGAGATGCTATACGCTGTCTTGAGATCATTTGTGATGGTGTCAACGTCCGAAACAAACCGTTTAGCTGCTTCTCGTTTGCGCTCGTTGTACCGAGCGATTGCAACTTCTTGTTGTAGGCATTGTTTTAAGACAGGATTTTGAATTTCATTCAGAAAATCACCTTTCAGAAGCTCTGAATGCGGCAAAGATTTCATGAATTGCGATTTGGCCGGATGAAAAACTGTGCGTTTGGGTGCATTTGGGTCTCTCGTCCATGCTGCGCCGCTCTCTTCTAGGAGCCTGTCAATTTTGGCTCGAAAGTCTGCAAGACCCGTTTTGGTTCTGAACTGCTGTAGTGGTGACCCCCAAGACTTCGTCTGTGCGTCCCACTCTTTTTCGGAGAACCATCCCTGAAGGTGCAGGTTCTTGTTATTATCGCCCGTGTGTACAGTGACCATCATTGGGGCTGAAGGTGGAAATAGGTCACGTACCTTTTTAGCGATATCTGCTGCGTTTCCTGCTGCGTGGTTTGGTAACTGAATTTGAAATATATTGCCTGTCCGGGCTGTTTTCTGATTTAGCAGCATTGATAAGCTGGCTTTGTGTACCGTTTGAACGAGTTTTTGTGCTGCTGGCTTTCCACCTACCGGCTTTGGCACTCTCACTTTGAGTTGTCTGAGTCGTTCTTCAACCGAGTATGCCTTTGATGAAGCGCCCATTTGCGCTAACTTTTCGTTCAATTCTGCCGCTCTGTCCTCGATATTTTGTGTCAACGCTTCCCTGAATTCATCGTTTTTCAAAATATCCGTCGTTGCATACCAGCCCGTCTCCGTCGTCCGCAGATAATAAGCGACCAACGCTGACGAGTTTCTGCCTGATATCGCTTTTAGCTCGAATGACATTGTCGTTTGCCTCGTTTGCGTAGTTTATGTACCCTCGCAGAATCAGTGTTTGCCTGCTTTTGTTCTGCCCCTGTCAAATAATTCGTGTGTTTTCTGCCTGCCTCATTTCATCACTCGAATAATTCGTGTGTGCTCAATTTTTTGTTCGTTGCCCCTGCTTATGTCATCAACTCATCGCGTCGTTGTTATCGCAAGCCAGCCTTGCGAATGCTTGTTCCAAGCACGAATTCTGAGTCTTTAGCGTCAAAAACCGTGTTCGATGTGCTCCCCTGTGCCTGTTGTATATAGCCGCGTGAGATGTCGTTTTTGCTGTTTCAATTTGGCGCACTACCACTCGTTACCCTGCAACCGTTCTGCGAACGGTTCCCGGTAACGAGTTGTGCGCTTTGGCACCGGAATCCAACGTCCAGCTGCCCGGTTCTCCGGGCCTGCTGTCCGTTTCACTACTGATTATTAACAAACTTACGGAGATGTTTAGCTGATTTTAGGCTCTTTACACGCCATGATAAAAAGTGTATTGAGGTTTGAAATTATCAAACACCATGGAGGATGCAATGGCAGTTGAACAAATTTGTCCGAATTGTGGACACAAAGGCTTTCCGAAGAAAATGGTTAAAGGTAATATACTTATTGAAATCATTCTCTGGTTTTTCATGATTGTTCCGGGCCTTATATACTCAATTTGGCGTTTGACCACTAAAGCTTTAGTATGCCCGCAATGTAATGCTCAAAACATGGTAGCTCTTAACTCTCCACGTGGAAAAAAATTGTTGGAAGAATATTATCCTGCAAATGCTTAATCATAAAACTAAGGAGAATGTATGCGGAAGACATTGTTTTTAACATTTGTAGTTACTTTGTTGTTAACTACCTCTGTATTCGCTGCAACCGGACCGAGTGTTGCGGTCTTGGATTTTAGAAATACATCTTCTGCTTATTGGTGGAAGCCAGGGCTTGGAACAGAACTTGCTGGTTTGCTCTCAAATGAACTGACTGCTACAAAAAAATTTAATGTAGTTGAACGTCAAAAAATCGGTGCTGCTATAAACGAATTGAAATTTGGTGAGTCAGGTCTTGTTGATCCGTCAACTAAACGAAAATTAGGTAAAATTAAAGCTGCTCATTATTTGATTACTGCTACCATCACTTCGTTTGAGGAAAACACTAGTGAGGATGGAGGGGCTATCAGCTTCATGGGATTTAGTGTAGGCCGCAAGGAGGCAAGAGCTTCTCTGTCTATAGATTTGCGCGTGATTAATACTGAAACTGGTGAAATAGCCGATTCGAGATCAATCGAAGCCACTTCAGAAACAAGTGCTAACGCAATATCTGGTAGTTTTATGGGAATTGGCGGCTCTACTGGCAACGCACAAAAAGTACCTGTCACTAAAGCCGTTCGTGGTGCAGTAATTCTTATTTCTGAATACTTAGAATGCTCAATGGTGGAAAAAACACCGGAGTGTATAGCGAAATATGATGCAGCAGATGCAAAGCGCCGTGCAAAAACAAGGGAATCCATCAAGCTTGATGAATAGGGCTTAAAATTTACTTTCAAGGGCCTCCAGCAATTAGGGAGGCCTTTTTTGTTACATAATTTAGGCCAAGCTGAGCATGTTATCAAGGCCCCGTAAATAAAAGGATACACATATAATAACCTAAGATGTGGTTGAAATGGGTGGGGGTTTGGTTTTTCAAACTTCAATCATCTTAATCAAAATAAATCTCTCTATCTAATCAATCAAAATCAATCACTCCATCAGGGGACCAGGAAATCAGGTAATCAATCGATATCAATCTCTCCATATCGGAACCTTGAACCGAGACCTATTCACTCCGAGGCATAGTCGTTACATCGGAATTAAGCATAAGGCTTTTTGATTCGGCTACCCATAGTCCCTATTGAATAAAAAATAAAAATACTTTCTGGTCAACCTGGGAGATCACAGCCGCTATCCTTCTAATATTCTATTGAGATACTGATACGCCTGCTGACGTGTGAAGCCATGTTGTACAAACATCTCATAACTATCTGACCTGCCGATTTTCGCAAGTGACTCTTCAAGAGAAAGAACTCTATTGTCATCAGATAGACTTTGAGTAATGTCTTGAAATGACGGTCTAAAATTCAATTTTATCGCTTTAGCAAATTTACCTACTTGGTACTGTGAATCACGAGTTAAAATGCCTCTAGCTTCTAGATTTTCAATGTGCCTTAAATAAGTTTTGTGTGAACTCCATTCTATCAAACGATTTCTATGAATACTTAGTCGTGTCTTGCCGTAAGCATTAAAATAAGCAATCAACTGTGCCAGAAATTTAAATTGAGGAATACTTGAATTACTCAATTTAATGGCTGTTAGTAAATCTTCCTTAGTAAGCCACCCATGATAATCATTATGAGTCGAGTCAGGGTAAATAGACTGACGTTCAAAATTAGACCATATATGATCTACAAGACATTTATGCTCTTTTCTAACTTGTTTTAAAACTGAAAAGCTTCCATAATTAATTGACGCAGCATCCTTACTATACCCATTATGCTTTGTAACTACCCAACTCATTAACTCATCGAGAGCTTGTTTTGGTGTAAGGTTCTGTCTCCATAGGTATATTGCTACTTTATGCTGTGATTCAAACCTACTATTCGGCTCCGATAATCCATCCATATACAGATCATAGCCTTGTTTCATAACTCCTTTAGTTGGTAGTTTGAAAGTGCTAGTATTTGAGCTAAATATATGGTTTTGTAGCATTGTTAGCTGATTAAGTGCCTTTAGCTCCAAAGGTGATAATTCATCAAATGTTTTTAAAAAATCCACAACATCTGATATTTGCTCTGATCGTATGACCTTACAACCGACATGATACGGTGCACGGACAACACGTTTTTCTTGTGGGTATAATTCGACTTTTTGAGATGTTGCATGTTTACCGAGAATTTGATGAAGAAGTTTGACGGTTAATGGCTTACCGTCATACTGTGGTTTAAATAAAACATGGTATGAATTGTCAGATGTTTCAAACGTTATTGATGAAGACTCATCATCTACGCCGAAAATTCTTCTAATCGACTGAATATCTTGACAATCATCAGCATCAAGTATGGCAAATTTAGGATACCATTGAGCAATGGTTCCGATTATATGACGTTGAATGCCGGTACGGTTAACACCGTACAAATGTTCAAAAATGTATTCATCTACAAAATCATCACGATTTATAGTCCATTGTCCTTGATGCTTTATGCCAAAATATGGAGTTCGTTGGATAAACTTTGAAATATAATGTCGATGGGCTTTATCAGAGGAAACGTTTTGTAAAGAAGTTGTACTTTCGTGACTACTTTTGATTATATCTGATAATATCATAGCGCGATTGCCTCCGTCCAGGTGTCGCGATTTAAAATGGGTCGTGTGCAGCGACCCATTTCTTTTTAAGAATATATACACAAATCAACAAAAAAGCTGTTTTTTTATAATCTACTGTTCAAGCTTTAGCTAAACCGTTATACTGGTACAAAACTGGTCATCTGACTGGTCATTCTGCGGCGGGTTCGACTGAAACTGGAAACATCTAGAGTGAATGAAAACAATAGGTTGAATTAAGAGGAGTGTGCCGGGTTCTTCTCCCACCGCCTCCACCAATCTAAACAGGCCCGAAGTTGGCTTGAAACCTCGTAAGAAGGTTTCGCCAGCTTCGGGCTTGTTTGTTTTTTGCGTCGTTGTTCGATCGCGCATTTGTTCCTGATGATCGGCGGATTGTAATCGCAGCCAGGCCTGTTACGCTTGTAGCGTAGGCAAATGGGATAGCAGCCTTGGTACTTCGTTCGTCTGGCGAGACGCAGGAGGTGCGTATGGAAAAAAACGTGGGCAGACAGTGGGAGCTGGTGTTGGTAGCGGCTGCCGTTTGTATTGGTGCGGCCGGTGGCGCTTCTGCTGCCGATACCAGCAGACCGTCAGCGATCAGGCAGCTCGAAATACTGAGCGGACAGGAAATACAGACCGGTAAGAACAAGGTTGATCCAAAGCTGATTCGCAGCTTCTGCTCTGCAAAGATGCGAGTTAAAGCCGATCAGGAGGCCATTCGGGCGCTTGATTTTAAGGCCGAGATAGCATCCTTTGAGATGTTCGAGCAGGTCTCGCAGCAACAAAAGGCCGAGCTGATCAACACCCTGCTCTCGGCGGCCCTGGATCAAGGGCTGGAAGCGTCGAAAAAACTGCCCAAAAAGCTGATGTCGCTCAATATCACCAATGTCCATAGCGAGATCAAGCGACTCGAGATAATTGGGCTGAACAAGAACCAGAATGTCGTCAACGCATTATATGAGCTGGCGCAGTCAATAGACGAACGGAAGAAGATCAAGGCCTATTACCGTTTTTTGGAGCAGGTGCAAACGGCCAAGAAGGTCTACAGCGCCGGTGCTGGCGTGGTTAAAGACCCCGACAACGCTGGTCTGCGGTTTTTGCTGGGGGCGCTGCAGATAGCGCAGCAAAACAAAGTGCTTGATCTCTGGGTTACAGCGGCTGAAGTAGGCGAGAACTTTGCCTACTATCTCTATCTTTCAGGGCAGGTTGACGATCTCACCACGCTCACGGAACAGAAGATGAAGCGGTTGCATGAGCTAACGACCCGCATGAAAAAAGATATGACTGTATTCAAGGCAGCACAACGTAAACTGCAGGCAGCCGGGGTGAGTGGTGAACCGGACTGCCCTTGATGACCAATCTGTTCACCGAATGGTGCGCCCGGCTCAATCAGATTATGCAAGTGGCACGCTGCTGAGTGAGATGGTCATATTCGGAGCACAACGGCTACACCAGGGGGATGGGTAGCACGGAGTTACGCCGTTTGCGTCCTGAAAAATCTGCCGTAGTCGGCATCGGTGGTCAGTATGTGCTCGACGAGCCAGTTTTTCAGGAAGGTGAGCAGTTCCAGGGGCAGGGTAGGGTTTTCGGTGCTCACATCGCGCAGCATTTCGGTCACGCGGGCTGAGAACTTGTCATGTTCTGCAGCGTGTTCTGTGAGCCTGGGATAGCCGTTGGCCTTCATCCAGTTTTCTTCCGCTGCAAAATGATAGGTTGCGTAGTCGGCCAACGCTTCCAAAAGTTTGCCGATCTCTTCGAGAGGGGCCTTGGCGGTAAAGTCATCAAAGGCCTGGTTGAGGAGTTTCACCAGCTGCCGGTGGTGTTCGTCAAGTTGCGGAATACCGAGCAGAAATTTGTCGTCCCAGTCAATAAGCGGCATACCCCATTCTCCTTGCATGGTTTGTGTGGCGTAGTTAGCGTACCACAGAAACAGCCCCTCACAAGACGTGATGACAAGAAGATCTGCATATGCAGGCGACCGGCAACGCCGGTCAGGTTATGGTCGGATCTCAACGGTTGTGCCGTTTGGCACCAGCTTCTCAATCTCTTCGATCTCTTGATCGGTGACCGCAATACAACCTTTGGTCCAGTCAAGCTCGGTGTGCAGGCCACCAACCCACGAGAACCCGTTTTTGATACCATGGATCATGATATCTCCCCCTGGAGAGACACCACGTTGTTGTGCCCGCTTTTTGTCTCTTTCGTTGGGATAGGAGATGCGCAGCGCGAGGTGATAGCTGCTGTTTCGGTTGCGGGATTCGATATGGTAGATCCCCTCCGGGGTTTTGTTGTCCCCCTGCCGCTCCTTTGGCCCATCCGGGTTGCCGCCCAGGGCGATCGGGTAGCTTTTCAGTTCTTTGCCCTGTGAGAACAGCGTCAGCCGGCGGGCCTTCTTTTCTATCAAAACTCTGTCTGCTGGTCCTTTGGGGTTGGCCAGAAGCTCTGCCTTCAGAGAGTTGATCGTATTCTCTTTGCCTTTCAGCTCCAGTCCAAGCGCCGTGATCGTTGTTTGCTGGGTTGCAAGCTCATTGCCCCTGCCCAGCAGCTCCTGGCGCAGGGCCTCGATCTGGGTCTGTTGCGCGGCAATGGTGCGGTCCTTGGCGATCACGGTGTTGATGGTGAAGAGCATCAGCTGGCCGTCTTTCCGGTAGGCGCTCTCCGGGTAGTCCCTGAGCAGCCGCTGAAAACAGTCTTGGGCTGCCTGATAATCTTTCTGCCCATTGCCGGGGTGGGCATGGATGATCCCCATCTCGAATAGCGCCCGGTCTGCGGCCTGTGGTTCCTTTTCGATGACCTGCTGATAGTTGCCCAGCGCTGCGCTGTAGGCACCACGGTTGAACTGGTCGTTGGCCTCCCGGAAGGCATTCCTGGCCTGAAACCCGCTATTCAGGCCGCTGCAACCCCAGAGCAGCATCGGCGCCAGCATGGCGCAGACCAGGGAGCGGAACCTAGGGGCATTGTCCCTGGGCCCTCGATAATCAGCAGCTTTTCGGCGCGACCACGCTGTGCTCATCATTAATTCATCCTTTATCAGCGCACCCGATGGCGGGAAGCGGAGAGAACTCCAACGGCAGGCAGCAGAAGGAGTTGGCAGGGTAGTGCTACCCTGCCAACTCCCTCGTGGTGTGTCAATCTTTACAGCTTCAGCCTTACGACAAGATTACTTCTGCATTGAGCGATGGAACACAGCTTCCGCCTGTTTTGCCTTTTGATCAGCGCTTTGTGCCTTTTCATCGGCAATTCGTGCCTTTTCCTCGGCCAGCCGTTCTTTTTCTTCAGCCAGCTTCGCCCGTTCTTCTGCCATCTTCAGGGCATTTTCCGCCCTGGCTGCGGCGGCTTCTGCCTTCAGGGTGGCGGCATCGGCAGCAGCCTTGGCTGCCTGTGCATCCTGTGCTGCCTGATCAGCCTTTGCGCCGGTCATCATCTGCTGGGACTGCACCTTCTCCAGGTCAGCTGTTGTTGCACACCCCCCCAGAGCAGCGGCAAGCACAACCATCATCGAAACCACGAACAACCTTTTCATACTGTACCTCCTTTTTCTTTGTTAGTTACGCCGCGCTGGTTCAACCAGGCTGGCATCCAACTCCAGATCCATCTTCAGACGTCTGATGATTTCTCTGGCCTTGTTCTGATCGGCAAACGGGCCAGCCACAACCTGATAACCGGACCCCTTTGAAACCATCTGTGCAGGGATAGGGGGTCCCTGATGGTTGATGATGGCGGCCAGCCGTGCGGCATCGGTTTCATCCTGCAGCTCAGCCACCAGTACCGACCATGCATCCGGATCAAGCTCCGCTACCTTCGGCTTGAATCTCAGCTCTACCGGACGTCTCACCTCGGTCGGTTCAGCAAGTTCTTTGGCGCTTCCCGGTCTGAGCTCAAAGACTGGAACAGGGATTCCGCGTGCCTCGGCCAGCACCTGCTTGACCTTGTTCCAGTCAAGCGGCCGTCCTGTTGCCGTTTCAACTGCCTTGAGCTTGCGGTAGACCTTGTCAAGTTCAGCAGTGTCCAGTTCGTCCGTTGGCCCGTGTACCTCAAGGTAGATCATCCCGTTGCGTAAGCCCACCAGATAGGGCTGGTTGATGATATTGACCGGTGTTTTGGCCGGGGTTATCTCATAGAGTCGTTTGACATCTTCGGGATACAGTCTGAAGCAGCCGTTACTGGCCCGCAGCCCGATGCTGGCCGGTTTGTTGGTGCCGTGGATCAGATAGCTCGGGGCGGTCAGATAGAGCGCATACTCCCCCAGAGGATTGTCAGGCCCCGGCGGAACGACGGCAGGCAGCACATCGCCCTTTTTCAGGTGGGACTTAGCAATTGAGGTCGGCACATACCAGCTGGGCCGGTAGGCCTTGCGCTCTACCCGCATCTGCCCCGTGGGGGAGGGACGCTCCTCGGTGCCGACGCCAACCGGGTAGGTGTCTACGGTCAACTGATCGCCAGTGCCCTTAAACGCAAACAGCCGCATGGTGGCCAGATTGATCACCACCCCTTTTCTGGGTACATCCGGCAGAATAAAATGATGGGGCAGGATCAGCCGTTCCCCGGCCTCGGGTACCCAGATATCCACGCCGGGATTGGCAGCCGTCAGGCCATTCAGGCCCAGACCGTAATGCCGGGCGATGTCTGGCAGCGTATCACCCTTTGCCAGGCGGACGGAGCGCAAGCGGCCGATGACATCTTCACCCTTGGCAACCGAAAACTGGTTCTGCTCAAAGGTTTCTTCCTGCAGGTCGGAAAAAGACGGGAACTCCTCATAGACCGCCGTCATGGTCGCACAGCCCTGCAGCGCGGCAAGCAGGGCACATGCAGCAAGACAACGAAGCGTAGCGGGCAGGGATATCGGTCTGCTGAGCGTAAGCATGGGGTATACAGGGACCTTTCGATGCAGCAGGCACAAAAAAAGCCAGGCTGCCGAATCTCGTAAAAGATATTTCGGCAACCTGGCTGTCTCGGTGAGACCCTGTAGGCTTTCCGCCCCATCCTCGCGGATGGTTTAGTATTATCGTGTACCTGCTAGCACTATTTGTGAGCTGCGGCGCACCATAACAAAAGCATCTTGCTGATGGCAACAATTTTTTACCAACCCCCTGCATCTGCTGGTATTCTGTACCAGGCAACAGGGGGTAAGCAGCCATTGCATCGCCACCTTCAGTCCAGCTGTTTTTTTGTTGGCGATGTGAGCGCTGCGCGGTAATCTGAGCGCAAGGAGGGGCGGCATGCAACGTCCATGGCAATTGCTTATCCTGCTGGTGGTGCTGCTGGTGTGTAACGCCTGCCTGGCATCCTGTGACAACAACTCCACTACGGTGAACCCTATGAACGAAAAGGCTGCGGTGTATCCCAAGGTATCGACTGACCAGTTGAAGCAGAAACTGACCCCGGAACAGTTCAAAGTCACGCAGCAATGCGGTACCGAGCCACCCTTCAGTAACGCCTACTGGAACAATCACGCGCCAGGTATCTATGTGGATGTGGTCTCCGGTGAGGCGCTGTTCAGCTCACAGCACAAGTTTGATTCCGGCACCGGTTGGCCCAGCTTTACCCGGCCACTGGAAGTGGATCATATCACCAAAAAATCTGATAGCAGTCATGGTATGCAGCGCACCGAAGTCCGCTCCAGGCATGCCGATTCCCACCTGGGCCACCTGTTTGATGATGGCCCTGGGGAGACGGGTCAGCGCTACTGCATCAATTCGGCTGCCCTGCGCTTTATCCCTGCCGGGCAGCTCTGGAGCCAGGGCTATGGCCGGTATGTGCCCCAATTCGAGGCGGCCGGCGTTGCCACCGATGCCCCTGCACAGGAGACCGCCGTGCTGGCAGGAGGCTGTTTCTGGGGCATGCAGGATATCCTGCGCACGATACCGGGGGTGATCGCAAGCAAGGTTGGCTATACCGGCGGACACCTGAAAAACCCGCGTTATGAAGATACCCACAATTCAAAAAGCGGCCACGCCGAGAGTGTCGAGGTGGTGTTCGATCCACGGAAACTGAGCTATGAAGAACTGCTGCAGGACTGGTTCTTCAGGATGCATGATCCAACCACCAAGGATCGTCAGGGTAATGACCGCGGCAGCCAGTATCGTTCAGCCATCTTCTATACCAATAGTGTGCAACAGCAGGTTGCGGAGCGGGTCAGGAAAGCGGTGGATGCATCCGGACGCTGGAAGGCGCCGCTGGTCACCGAAATTACCCAGGCCGGCACCTTTTATCCTGCAGAAGAGTATCACCAGGATTACCTGCAAAAAAATCCTGGCGGATATACCTGTCACTACCTCCGCTAGCAACAGGGTGGATCAGGCCGCAATTATGTGTTGCAGCTACCGCGCTGTAGGTACCCTATGAATTTTTTGTTCCACATGCTACTTTCCGGCAACGACGATCAACTGTTGCTGGGCAACTTCATGGGTGATTTTGTCAAGGGCAGTCTGCAGGATCGTTTTACGCCCCGGGTGCGTGACGGCGTACAATTGCACCGCCGGATTGATTCCTATGCCGAGCAACACCCGCTCTTCCGGCAGAGCCGTTACCGTCTGGCGCCGGAGTACGGGCTGTATCGCGGGGTGATGGTGGATCTCTTCTATGACTATTTTCTGGTCAACAGCTGGCAGGAGTGGTCTGCTGAACCGTATGACCGTTTTCTTGTCAGGACGCGTGGGGTGGTGGAGGATAATCGTGCCCTGCTGCCAGCGGCAATGCAGCCGTTGGTAGCGGTGATCTTTGACGAACTGCTGCCCTCCTATGCAACCATTGACGGGATCGGCAAGGCCTTCAGCCGGATGTCGCGTCGGGTTTCCCGACCGAACCCCCTGCAGGGCTGCGAAGCGGAGCTCAGTCGTCATCATCAGGCGTTACAGTCTGATTTTTATCACTTTACGCCGGATATCCGCCGGTTTGCCGCTGATCAGAGTCGGTTGTCGGACAGGGGTGAACAGGCATAGCCATGGGCAAAAATGGTGAACACGAGGTGACCCTGGAGTACGACCGACAGGATCAGCCCGCTGAAGAGGGGGTGGAGGTCCCGTTGGAGCGGATCGATCCGGACACGCTGCGCAGCATGGTGGCGGCGTTTGTGTCGCGGGAATGGTCGGAGCTGGCCGACGACGGTCACAGCCTGGATGGCAAGGTCGAACAGGTGCTGCAGCAGTTGCGTAACAAACAGGCCAGGGTGGTCTTTGACCTGACCAGCGAAACCTGGAACATCGTCCCGGTCTGATACTGCTGCGATCCGCAGATCAAGAAACGGAGGAAGCGTGTATGCTGATGCGATGGCTGATGGTGGCAACGGTGCTGGTAAGCCTGGTGGCCGGTTGTAGTACGGTGCCGGTGACCGGTCGGGCCCAGCTCAACATAATCCCCGGCTCATCAATGATGTCGATGAGTCTGCAGCAGTATGACCAGTTTCTGAAGGAGAACAAGCTGAGCACCAACCAGCAGCAGACCGAACTGGTGCGGCGGGTGGGCCTCCGGATCAGCCAGGCGGTGGAACGCTACCTGATCGCCAACGGTATGCAGAACCAGGTCAAGAACTACCAGTGGGAGTTCAATCTGGTAGAAGACCCCCAGGTTAATGCCTGGTGCATGCCGGGCGGCAAGGTGGTGGTCTATACCGGCCTGTTGCCGGTGGCCATGGATGAGACCGGTCTAGCGGTGGTGATGGGACACGAGATCGCCCACGCGGTTGCCGAGCATGGCAACGAACGGATGAGCCAGCAGTTGCTGGCCCAGGCCGGTGGAGTGGCGCTCTCAACGGCCCTGGCCACTCGACCGGCCGAGACCCAGCAGCTGTGGATGGCGGTGTACGGGGTGGGGTCGGAGTATGGCGCGCTGATGCCCTATGGCCGGCTGCACGAAAGCGAGGCCGACCACCTGGGCCTGGTCTTTATGACCATGGCCGGCTACAATCCGCAGGCGGCGGTGGCGTTCTGGGAGCGGATGGCTGCCAAGAAGAGCGGTCAGGCCACGCCGGAATGGTTGAGTACCCACCCCTCGGATGACACCCGGATCAACAACATCAAAAAGCTGATTCCCGAGGTGCAGAAAAAATACGGTAAATAAATTTTGACCAACATCGAAAGGTGGTTTGAGATGCAGAGCGTGATGACACTGGTAGCGGGTTGTATGGTGGCTGCACTGATGGCACTGCCGGTGCAGGCGGCAGAGACGAGGACACCCACGATGACACAGGCGATGACGACTACGGCTTCAGGGCTCAAATACGTTGATCTGGTGGTTGGCACAGGGGCCTCGCCGGTGCGGGGCAAACAGGTTACGGTGCATTATACCGGCACGCTGGAGAACGGCACAAAATTCGACAGTTCGGTGGATCGCCGCCAGCCGTTCAACTTTGTGATCGGTGTGGGCCAAGTCATCAAGGGCTGGGATGAGGGTGTGATGGGGATGAAGGTGGGGGGCAAGCGCAAGCTGGTGATTCCTGCCAACCTGGGCTATGGCGCCCGTGGGGCCGGTGGCGTGATCCCGCCCCATGCCACCTTGCTGTTTGACGTTGAATTGTTGGCTGTGCACAAGTAACCCGCCCAAGCGGCGGCCTGAATTTGTTGTGAGAAATGGAAACTGAATCATGTTGATGCCTTTGTTGGCGGTACTGGTTGGTCTGGCGCTGCTGGTCTGGAGTGCTGACCGTTTTGTCGAAGGCGCAGCCTCGACAGCCCGATATTTTGGCATGTCGCCCCTGTTGATCGGCATGGTGGTGGTAGGCTTTGGCACCTCCGCTCCCGAGATGGTGGTGTCGGCCCTGGCCTCATGGCAGGGCAATCCCGGCATTGCCCTGGGCAATGCCTATGGTTCGAATATCACCAACATCGCCCTGATCCTGGGCCTGACCGCCCTGATCAGCCCGATTGCCGTGCATTCGCGGGTGCTGCGCAAGGAGTTGCCCATACTTTCGCTGGTGACCGTCTTTGCCTTGCTGCTGATGTACGATCGTAATCTGAGCAGGCTGGACGGATGGATTCACCTGGCTGTTTTTGCCGGACTGATGGGCTGGACCATCTGGGAGGGGCTACGACAGAAGGGTGACGCCTTTGGCGAGGAGATGGAGGATGAGCTGCAGGAGCAGGCCATGCCGATCAAGCGGGCCCTGTTCTGGCTGATTGTAGGATTGGTGTTGCTGATCGCAAGTTCCCGCATCCTGGTCTGGGGGGCGGTGGCCATTGCCCATCAGCTGGGGATCAGTGACCTGATCATCGGCCTGACCATTGTAGCAGTGGGTACCTCGCTGCCGGAACTGGCCTCCTCGATTATTGCCGTCAGGCGCAACGAGCATGACATCGCCCTCGGCAACGTGCTCGGCTCCAACCTGTTCAATACCCTGGCGGTGGTCGGGATCGCCGGTACGATCAGTCCGTTGGGATTTGAGCCGAGTGTGGTTTCGCGGGATATGCTGACGATGACGGTGCTGACGGTCTCCTTGTTCCTGTTTGGCTATGGTTTCCGAGGGCCGGGCAGGATCAACCGGATCGAGGGTGCGCTGCTGTTGGCCTGCTATCTGGGGTATACCGCCTATTTGCTGACCGGCGTCTTCGGTCAGGCAGGTTGATCCAAGGTCTCCGGCGTCATGCCATCGGCTGTCAGTAAAAAGGCAACCTCCCGATCGGTCGGGAGGTTGCCTTTTTAGGTCTGTGCTGTGCCAGGTTATTTCTTTGGCTTGGCCATGTTCTTAAGCATTGCGTCGGCTTCCGGGTTGACGGCGAAGTTTGGCATCTCGCCCGGTTTTTTGGTTTGCTTTTGTGGACCCTGTGGGCCGAGGTCGGTTGCGGTCTGCTTCAGTTGGTTGTTCTGAATTTTGGCCCGTTCCTGAGCTTCTTTCTGCTCTTTGGTCAGCGGTTTTTCAGGGGCCTTGCCGACGAATGTGGCCGTGGATTTGTCCGGTGCGCCGGCGGCGAGTGCCGGTACGGCGGCGCAAACCAGGCAGAGGGCAATGGTGAACAACGAAAGCGATCTTTGCATAACAACCTCCTGTGGTTAAATGCGCACCTGTGCAGGTGCGGGAATCATGTGACGCTAAGTGCCGGGTCAGGGGTGCTCAGGGTGGCTAACCCGCTCGATCATCAGTTGCCGGTCGTGACGTTCACGGAATATCTGCTGGTTGTGCTGCTCCATGTCGCGGGCTGCCGTTGAGAGCTCGTAGGTGGTCAGCAGTTTGTTTTTTACAAAGTAGTAGCCGAGCGGTTTCTGCAGGCTGCGCTGCAGGCGGAGCAGTTGCGCCACCTGAGATTCGGCCAGAAAGCCCAGTTTGATGGCCCGTTCGCCGAACTGGCCGTTGACCGTCTTTGACTCCAGTATCCGTTGCACCTCCGTGGCATTGAGCAGTTTGGCCTTGAGGGCAAGCCTGCCGAGCGGGGGACGCATCGCTTGCTGCCAGACCAGGGCCTGGACCAACGCTTCATACGGAATCTTGCCGGT
>Ga0074197_1000518_pt1 | contig 46033 bp, 47 predicted proteins | sample EPASupsiteSAE305_FD_64526 | JGI IMG/M metagenome (GOLD analysis project Ga0074197, IMG submission 64526) | Bioremediated contaminated groundwater microbial communities from EPA Superfund site, New Mexico - SAE3-05 reassembly with SPADES | ecosystem: Environmental > Aquatic > Deep subsurface >...
TGGGTCTGTTGTTGCTGGAGACCATCGCGGCCACCGGCAAGGGGTTGCGGGAGCAACTGGACGAGGTGATGGCCGAATCTGGTCGTCTGTACTACCGTCGGATCGATCTCCAGATCGGCCTTGATCAGAAAGCTCATCTGCTGGAGCGGTTGCAGCAGGACTGCCCCTGTGAGATTGCGGGTCGCATGGTCAGCAGCACCAACTTCAGTGACGGCTTCAAGTTTATCTTCGACAACGGCGATTGGTTGCTGATCCGTCCCTCCGGCACCGAGCCGGTATTGCGCCTGTATAGCGAGGCCAGCGAGGCTGCAATGGTTGAAACGTTGCTGCGCGCAGCCCGCCAATTGGCCGGGGTCTGACCGTGAAGATGCTGCTGACCACGGGATGCGTTGCCGGGTTGAATGGCGCCGCGCTCTATCCGTTGTTGATGTGGGGCAGCGGCCGTCCGTTGCAGGTTTCTGTCGAGGCTGCGCTGTTGGCTGTTGGTGGCGGTTGTCTCTATCTGTTGTATCGCTTCAGGAGATCGTTGTAACAATCTTCTAGCTCGGTGGTGGTTGGATGTGCTGATTGCGTTGATGCCGCTGCGGTTTTGTGGTAATGAAAGGGCCAACTTCGCGGTTTGAAATACCGCTTAACTGTGGTACACACAAGATTGAAGCGTTTTTCTGGCAGTTCCATATAATCAGTCCCTTGTGGACCTAAGGAGGCATAGAATATGGCTAACATCCTGATCGTTGACGACTCATCCACCATGCGCAAGATCATCTCCCGCTCACTGCGTCAGGCAGGCTTGCCGATTGACGACATCCTTGAGGCTGGAGACGGTATTGAAGGGATCAATGCGCTGCAGACCTCGGGCAAGACCATCAACCTGATCCTGTCCGATATCAATATGCCCAATATGGACGGTCTTGAGTTTGTCAAGGCGGTGCGGGCCAACGGTTACACCATGCCGATCGTGATGATCACCACCGAGGGGGGCGAGGATGTGATCGCTGACGCCCTGGCCAGCGGCGCCAAGGATAGCATCAAGAAGCCCTTTACACCGGAGCAACTCGGTGAAAAGCTGGGAGGGCTGCTATGAGCCTTAACCCGGATATTGCTGAATCCACGAAGTTCAGTGAGCAGCAACTGGCCGAGTACGTCATCAATGCCACCCAGGAAGTCTTTTCCACCATGGTGATGATGGAGCCTTCGGATGATTTTCCGCTCAAGGATCCGATCACCCACTTCAAGTGCAGCATCACCGGTATGGTCGGTTTTGCCGGCACCTATTCCGGCGTCATCTCGATGCACTGCCCGATTGTGCTGGCCAAAAAGGTTACCGCAGCCATGCTGGGCATGTCCGAGGATGAGGTGGCTGATGGCGGCGAGGACCTGAATGACGCCATCGGCGAGATCGCCAACATGCTGGGCGGCAGCGTCAAGATGATCCTTTCCAAGGGCGGCCTGGATGTCAAGCTTTCCATACCGACCGTGATCGCCGGCGAGGATTATACGGTTAACTCCTTGTCGGACATCGATTGTGTCGTAATTCCCTTTACTGTTGACAATGAACGATTCCTGGTGGGGCTGACGCTCAAGAAGGAAGACTGATCCTCCGATGACTTAAACTATCGGGGCGTCATGGTGACGCCCCGAACAGCCCCCATTATCACCCCCGCGAGTCCCGATGGAAGGATATGTAAAGCTTTACGAAATGCTCGAGAGCGCCCTGCGTCAGGCCGGCGAAGAGGCTGGTATGCTCTTGGGGCAAGGACTCACGGCAACGCTTACCGATTCGCTCACCTTTAGCAAGGCAGCCTACTTTGGTGATCTGGACGATGGCGTGTTCGTCATGACCATCGATTCACGCGAAGAGTACCCCGGGCAGTTTTATCTGGTATTCAACCTGCGCGATGCAATCCTGATGAGCAGCCTACTGCTCGGGATCCCCACTGCCCGTATCCAGGAAAAACGTCGTCTGTCGATCATTGAAGCCGATGACATCGATGCCTTCGGTGAGATCGGCAACATGATCAACGGCGCGATTAACACCACCTTCCAGGCCAGCCTGAGTGGCAAGGCACAGCTTAAGCAGCAGGCATCCAAGAAATACGTTCCCGAGATCGACCCGCTATCTGCAGATGAGCCGCTCCCTGACGGGGAGTACCTGATGTTTCGGGCAAAGCTCGAGATGGAGGGGCAGGAGATGCATCATCTGGATGTCCTGATCCCCCTGGAGCTGGGCAATCAGTATGATCCTCCCCCGGCAGAGCCTGCCGCTCCCGAACAGGTTGAGCAGCCGGATGCCGTTACAGCAGAAACTGCGGTAGATGCAGCTGCTGATCAGCCTGCACCGGCCGCTGCAGCTGATGAGCGGCCTGTGGCTGCCGCCGCCGGCACCGCTGGCGAAGATATGGTGGTCATCTTCGAAGACAGCGATGAGGATCGTATCCATCTGCGCGAGGCTCTTGACTTCACCGGGTTCAAGCTGGTGGAGGGGCCTCTTAATGCCGACGTCAAGGATCTGTTCAGTCAGGGTAATGTCAGAATGGTGCTGATCGGCTCTCAGGACGCCGATGATCGAGAATTGGCGGTCTGTATCAAGATCAATGCCTTGCGGCAGGATCAGCCGGTGCCGATTGTGATGTGCGCCCACCGTTGGACCCGCACGGCGGTGCTCAAGGCCCTGAAATACGGCGCCCGTGATATCGTCATCAAGCCCTGTGATCCGGATGAGCTCGCTGCAAAGGTGAAGCGCTTATGTCGTCTGCCCTCAGCCTGATACCTGCTTTTTGCACAATGGCTCGCACAGGTTGCCGAATCTGGCTGATCGGCATGCTGTTGGTGCTGCTGCCTGCGCTGTGCTGCGCTTCTCTGCCCCCCAACCACCTGCAGCGGATCGAGTTGCACCCCAAGCAGCAGTTTACCCGGGTGACCCTGAAGCTCGCAGCCGACCCCCGCTTTGTGATCGTGCCGCTGGCCGGCAACCGTCTGCGTCTGCAGCTCCACGACACCACTGGACGCCTGTTCCGTGGGCTGCGCCGGTATGCTGACCGGAATATCGGCGGACTGGTTGTTTCGCAACGGGGAAGCGATCTGGTTGTCACCGTTGCTTTGTCGCCGCAAGGTGTGGGCTGGCGTTTGGTGCATCTTGAGGGGGTGCCTGCGCTAAGTCTGGACGTTGGCCCACTGCTGCAAACGCGGCCTCTTCAGCCGATGCAGCCAGGTCGGGAACGGATCTGGGGCGGAGCAGAAAAGCTGTTACGTGATTTTGACCCCCCGATCAAGCCGGAGGTGCCCTTCGTGCCTACCGATCGGCTGGTGCTGAAAGACCTGTTGAATCAGGAGGAACAGAAGCTCTTCCTGGCCGCTGAAGGCGCTCTCTACAAGGGGCAGCTCACGTCCGCCGAGGACCTGCTGCTGCCGTTTGCCAGCCGCACCGGTGCCGCCATCAGGCCGTTGGCGCTGTATCGTCTGGCTGAAACGCGTTATCGGCTGCAACGCTACGGTCAGTCGCTTGAGAACTTTCGTGATGCCGAGCAGCTCTGGCCTGAATTTCTCTCCCTGAATCCTGCCAGTATGTTTTTTTACGGCGACAGCATCGCACGCAACGGCAATCTGCCGGCTGGGCGACAACTGCTGACTCGTCTGGTGGTTTCCAACGCCGACAAGCCGTACGCCCAGGTCCTGCTGGTGCGAATGGCAGACGTCCTGGCACGCCAGGGTAACGAGTTGGGGGCTCAGGCCATCTATCGGACCGCGGCCGAGTCTTTTGCAGACAGCAAGGCACGCCAGATCGCGCTCATGAAGCTGGCTGACCGTGATTTTCTGCGAGCCACGCCACTGGATTACCATACACTGAGCGATACCTATCATGCAATTGCCCAGCAGATTGGTGATTTTGACCTGCGCGAGGAGGCGTCATTCAAGGCGATGCTGCTGGCGGCCATCAACGCGCCTGCCAGTAACGCGCTGGACGAGGCAATCGCCTTTCAGAAACGTTTTCCACGTGGCGTCTATACTGCCATACTGCGTGATGTCCGTGAGGACCTGGTTGAGCAGACGTATCGTCAGGGGGCTTGGGACAAGGAGCCAGCCGCTTTACTTGGCCTGGTGAATGCGAACCAGGATTATCTGGCCACAGCCTTGCGGGTAGATGGTTTTTTGCCTGCGCTAACCACTGCCTTTGATAAGGCGGGGCGGCCGTTGGATCTGATCGCGCTGTATGCCGGTTTATTAGAGCGTCCGTGGGTCGGAGAAGAATCCATTCCCTATTTGCACCTGCAGATAGCTGAACATGCCGAGTTGCTCGGTGATACCCTGCTGGCCAAAAAAATGCTGCGTACTTTTTTGACGCGCTTTCCCTCTCACCCCCAGGTAAAAATTGGCAGAGAGAAGCTGGGCGCCTTGCAGTATCTGGATGGAGAACAGGCTGAAGCCCGCAGTACGCTGCTGTGGCTGCTCAACAAGGGTGAGCAGGCAGAACATCCGCTTAGCTACTATTACCTGGGCCGCGCCCTGTGGGATGGCAAAAATTATGCGCAAGCGGCCCAAGCCCTGGAGCGCTACCTCTTTCTGGTTCAGGCAATGGGCCAGAAGGCTCCTCTGGTTGGCGACGCCTACTATATTGCAGCCCAGGCACGGCAGTCGCTCGGGCAGTATCAGCAATCGTTGCAGTTGCTCGAGAGCGGCATGAAGAGTGTCCCTGTTGAGCGTCGTGACCAGTTTTTGTTCAAGCTTGGCGAGGTTTATCTACAGGCAGGAAAGCAGGATCAGGCGCGCAGCTATTTCGAGCAGCTGTCAAAAGAAGGCAAAGATGCTGACTGGCGTCGTCTGGCTGCCCAATCGTTGTACACCATTGTCACCACTCCTCCCCCGCTGTCAAAGAATCAAAAAGTCAAATAATTGAATAAGTCAAAATAACGACAAGGCTGAAATCAGTCTTCAGGCTGCTGCAATCCTCAGGAATCCCTTCTGGAGGCACGTTTGCGACTATTTGTTGTTTTAGGGCACAATTATTGCAAAATCGGTCAGGTGCTTAGGCTGGTTAAGCAAATGGGGGTAGCTATGCCTGTTGAAGGATTGTTTAGTACAACGGTTGAAGTGCTGGCCAAAAGCGTTGATCTGCGTACGCGGCAGCAGAATCTGATAGCGTCAAACCTTGCTAACGCAGAGACTCCAGGCTTTACTCCGCGGGCGTTGGAATTTGAAAAACAGCTGCAGTCTGCCGTCAAGAAGTCGTCTGTGCGTGGTTCAGTCACGGGCGGGACCCAGCCGCATCCGGCACATATACCGCTGAAAGGAGACGGGCCGGCTCGTGTTCAGCAGGTCAGCGGCACTGTGGTGGAGGTGCCCTCCCAGACTCCTGGCCGAGACAACAACGGTGTTGAGCTGGAAAATGAGATGAGTCGCATGATGCAGAACCAGGTCCTGTTCAATGCCTCGGCACAGCTGTTGGCTAAGAAATTTGAGGGATTACGCAGTGCCCTGAGGGAGGGTAAATAATGGATCTGTTTACCTCGATGCAAACCAGCTCATCGGCATTGACCGCTGAGCGCACCCGCATGAATCTGGTTTCAAGCAATCTCGCCAATGCCAATACGACCCGCACGCCGGAGGGCGGTCCGTACAAGCGCAAAGATGCCGTGTTCACCGCCACACCGCTGCAGGGCGGCTTCGGCAAGACGCTCGATCGTGCTGCCAACGAGCAGATCAGGCAGGTTGCGGTAACAGAGATCAAGGAAGATAAAAGTCCGCCGCGTCTGCAGTTTGATCCGAGTCACCCCGATGCCGACGCGCAGGGCTATGTGGCGATGCCGAACGTGAACGTGGTGGAAGAGATGGCTGATATGATCAACGCCACCAGGGCCTATGAGGCCAACGTCATGGCAGCCCAGGCAGCCAAAAATATGGCGCTGAAGACGCTTGAGATTGGCCGTTAGGAGGTAACAGGTGGAAATTAACACAATTAGTGGCATAGGCGCAGGACAAGGTCTCGGTTTGGGGCTGGGAAAGAATCAACCGGTTTCAGCCATCGACGGGGCCGGCAAGTTCTTTAGCGAGCTGGTGGGCAAAGTCAATGACATGTCGCTTCAGTCGGACCAAGCGATACAGAAGCTGGCTACCGGCGAGAACCGCAATCTGCACGAAACCATGATCGCGGTCGAAAAAGCCAGCATCTCGTTCCTGTTTATGTCCCAGGTTCGCAATAAGGCGCTGGAGGCCTATCAGGAAGTGATGCGGATGCAGGTATGATTGTCACTTCGTTTTATTATAGCCCAGTAGGAGGTAGGTTGTCCCATGCCTGAAGGACTGCAGCGAATCCTGGAACCATTCATGGCCATCTCGCCGGGCAAGCGGATGCTGGTGGCGGGCGTGGTGGTGGCGACATTGTTGGCCTTTGCCGCACTGATCATGCTGGCTAACCGGACCGACTACCGGCCACTGTTTACCAACCTCAGTACCGAAGATGCCGGTGAAATAGTCAAAAAACTGAAAGACGCCAAAACCCCGTATCAGATCACCCCGGATGGCAAGGGTGTGATGGTGCCCTCCGACAAGGTGTATGAGCTGCGCTTGACCTTGGCCTCAGAGGGGTTGCCGCAGGGCGGTGGTGTCGGTTTTGAGATCTTTGACCGTAAAAATTTCGGTATGACCGAGTTCGTGCAGAAGCTCAACTATCAGCGGGCGCTGCAGGGTGAGTTGGCGCGTACCATTTCGCAGATCAGCGGCGTCGAGCAGGCCCGCGTGCATCTGGTGATTCCAGAAAAATCCCTGTTTAAAGAGGCTGAAAAACCGGCCACCGCATCGATCGTGCTTCGAATGAAGGGCAATAAGTCGCTGCGCGACGCCGAGGTACAGGGTGTCGTCCACCTGGTGGCCTCATCCATTGAGGGGATGAATGCCGACAACATCACGGTGCTGGATAGCCGGGGCAAGATTCTCAGCAAGGGTGACGGCGCCGGCGATGCGACCGCCAAGATGACCAGCACTATGCTGGAGACGCAGCGGACCTATGAACGTAGCATGGAAGATCGTTTGCAGACACTGCTGGACCGTGTTGTGGGAGGGGGCAAGACCGTTGCCAGGGCTACCGCCACCTTTGACTTCAAGCAGGTTGAGCGGGTGGAGGAGAAATTCGACCCGGAGACGATCGCGGTCCGTAGTGAGCAGCGCAGCGAGGAGAAAGCTGGTGGGTCGACTATTGCTACCGGTGTGCCCGGCGTGCAGACCAACCTGGGCCGGAACGCGACCGGAGCAGCAGGCAACGCGGCGAGCGGCGGCAGCAGGAACGATGAAACCCTGAATTACGAGGTGAGCCGGTCAACATCCCGCACCATCGAGCCGGTGGGCACCTTGAGCAAGGTGTCGGTCGCCATTCTGGTTGACGGCAAGTACGAGGCGCCGGCAGTTGTCAAGGAAGGTGAATCTGCGAAGCCCAAATATATTCCGCGTTCACCGGAGGAGTTGCAGCAGATAGAGGCATTGGTCAAGGGGGCGATCGGTTTCAACGCTGAACGTGGTGACCAGCTCAGTATCCAGAACATACCGTTCCAGGACCCGGAAGATGCAGCTGGCCTGGCAGAGGCACCCAAGTGGTGGAGCAACCCCTTCTTCCTGGCATTGTTCAAGAACCTGCTGATTGGACTCGGTTTTGTGGCCCTGATGCTGTTTGTGATCAAGCCGCTGATCAATACACTGCGCACCTCAAGGCCACCGCGACTGGATATCCTTGAAACCATGGCTCCTGACGTCCAGGAAAAGTTGTCCGCAAGTGAGCGTGCCCAGCTGGCAGCCCAAATGCAGGAACAGCAAGATCTGATGGAAAAGGCCAAGACCAACCCCTACCAGGTAGCGCAAATACTGCAAAACTGGCTGACGGAAGAGTCGTAAGGGGCAAATCGCAACCACGGTTATGCAGATGGAAATCAAAGCAGAGGAGCACGCACCATGACCGGAGCCGATAAGGCTGCCATATTGCTGTTGTACCTGGGGGCTGACGTAACGGCCAAGGTATACGAGCATATGGAGGATGAGGAAATCAAAAAGATCTCCAAGAGCATGGCCCACCTGGGCCATGTGCCGCGTCACACCATCGTTCAGGTGGTTGAAAATTTCAATGAGGTGATCTCGCCCGAGTCAGGCATCTTTGCCCAGGGCGAAGAGTTTGTGCAGAAGATTCTGGAAAAGGCGCTGGGCCCCGGCAAGGCCAGCATGCTTATGGAAGAGCTGCGTGCCTCCAGCTACGGCGACCTGGTCGACATTCTGGCTGCCATGGATTCAAAAAGCATTGCCAACTTTTTGTCGCAGGAACATCCCCAGACCATCGCCGTGATCCTGGCCAAGCTGAAGTCCAAGCAGACCAGCGAGATCATCTCCTACCTGCCTCAGGAACTGCAGGCCGAGGTGGTGCTGCGTATCGCCGATGTTGAGCAGGTATCGCCCGAGATTCTGCAGGAGATCGACGAAGTGATGCGGCGTGAGCTCAAGTCGATGGGTGGCGTACAGCGCTACAAGGTGGGTGGTATCGAGAAGGTGGTCGACATGTTCAACCACTTTGACCGCAGTAAGGAAAAGCAGATTTTGGAGAAGCTGGATGTGCTCTCGCCGCCGTTGGCCGAGGTCATCCGTAAACACCTGTTCACCTTCGAAGATGTCTTTGCCCTGGATGACCGTTCGATCCAGTCGGTGATGCGTGAGGTCTCCAACGATACCCTGACCTTGGCCATGAAGACCTCCACCGACGACGTCAAGAACAAGATATTCAAGAACATTTCCAGCCGCGCCGCAGAGATGATCAAGGAAGACCTGGAAGTAATGGGGCCGGTGCGACTCTCGGATGTGGAAAAGGCCCAGTCGGAGATCATCAAGATCGTCCGTAAGATGGAGGAGGAAGGCAAGATCGTGCTGGCAGGGCGGGGCAGCGAAGATGCCCTCGTCTAAGATCATCAAGGCCGCAACGACCAGCCTGCCGATCTGCGATTTCAGTTTCCGACCGGTGAGCCAGAGCACAGCGGCATCAGCCGCAGATCAAGCGGACGAAGGCAGCTCTGCCTTTGTACCGCTTGAAATTTTTGACCCCAGTGAAATGGGCGGCAGGATCGGCTCGCACACCCACAAACCTGCAGTTGAGGCAATGCCTGATATAGCGGGTAAATTTATCAGCGACGAGGAACTGGAGCGTGAGCTGCAGGAGTCCTATCAGCGCGGCCTGCAGGATGGTAAAAACCTTGCCGAACGGGGGTTGCTCAACGTTTTCAAAAGTATGCGAACCGCCAGCGAAGAGCTGCAGCAGCTGCGCGAAAAGGTACTGCGGGATTCAGAAGACGACCTGCTGGCATTGGTGATTGCCGTTGCGCGGCGGGTTGTACACCACGAAATCAGCCAGAACCGACTGCTGGTGACCAAGGTCATCAAGGCGGCCCTGCGCAACCTGAGTGACAGAGATCAACTGATTGTCCGGGTACACCCCGATGATCAGGCCTTGTTGACCACCAGCCAGGATCAGGGCCTGCGGCAGGAACTGGCGGCGCTTAACTGCACCCTCAAGCCCGATGCGTCGCTGCTGCCGGGAAGCTGTCAGGTGGAGACCATGCTCGGCACGGTAGACGCAAGTTTCGAGGGCCAGCTTGAGGAGATCTATCGACAGATGCTGGAAGAACGGACCAGCATGGTGGAGAAAGAGTCGGCTGCCTGTGTGGATACTGAATGAGTCAGGCCAGCCTTGACATGGGGCGCTACCTGCAGTCTGTGGAGCGCTGCAATCCGATCCGCCTCCACGGCAAGGTGATTCAGGTGGTGGGTCTGGTGATCGAAGGCTACTGCCCAGAGACATCGGTGGGGGCCATTTGCGAAATACGCCCCAAGGATGGCGAGCCGATCCCGGCCGAAGTGGTAGGATTTCGCGACAGCAAGACGCTGTTGATGCCGCTGGGGGAGTTGCGGGGGGTTGGTCTTGACAGCCTGATCACGGTCAGGAGAGACAAGGCCACCCTCAAGGTAGGTCCACAGATGTTGGGGCGGGTGATTGACGGGCTGGGTAATCCGATCGACGACCTGGGACCGTTGCATGCCGAGGTCGAATATCCGATCTATGCCACGCCGGTCAATCCGATGAAGCGGCCGCCGATCAGAAAACCGCTGGATTTGGGCATCCGCTCCATCAATGGCCTGCTGACCTGCGGCCAGGGACAGCGGGTCGGCATCATGGCCGGCTCTGGCGTCGGCAAGTCAACCCTGCTGGGGATGATCGCCCGCTACACCGAGGCCGATGTCAACGTGATCGCCCTGATTGGCGAGCGTGGTCGAGAACTGCGCGAGTTTGTAGAGAAAGACCTCCAGCAGCAGGGGCTGCACAAGTCGGTGGTGGTGGTGGCCACCTCTGACCAGCCGCCACTGGTGCGGATGCGGGGCGCCTACATCGCCACCACAATTGCCGAGTATTTCAAGGATCAGGGCAAAAAAGTGCTGCTGATGATGGACTCAGCCACCCGGTTTGCCATGGCGATGCGCGAGGTGGGGCTGGCAATCGGTGAACCGCCCACCACCAAAGGCTACACCCCGTCAGTCTTTGCGGCTCTGCCCAAGCTGCTGGAACGGACCGGCAATTTTTGTGAAGGCAGCATCACCGGTCTGTACACCGTCTTGGTGGAAGGCGACGACTTCAATGAGCCGATATCCGATGCCATGCGCAGTATTCTGGATGGCCATATTGTCCTGTCACGGGATCTGGCCGCCCGTAATATCTATCCGCCGATCGACGTGCTGGCCAGCGCCAGCCGGGTGATGAGCGATGTTGCTGAACCGTATCACAAGGAGTTGGCCGGTCGCTTCAAGGAAACCTTGGCCACCTATCGCCAATCGGAAGACCTGATCAACATTGGCGCCTACAAGGGTGGCAGTAACCCGGCCATTGATGAGGCCATCCGCCGGATCGACGCCATGGTGTCGTTTCAGAAACAGGCCGTGGCCGACCCGGCCACCTTGGCCGAAGCGGTGGAAGGTATGCGCGTGATCTTCGAGCGCTAAGGGGCTGTCATCATGTCCTCAAAAAAAGGGTTTGAGCTGCATCAGGTGCTCAACTACCGCACCGATCTGGAGCGGCTGCGTAAACAGGAATTTGCCGCTGCGCGCCAGGACCTCGATCAGGCCAGCGATAAGCTGGAACAGCAGCGTAACGAGGCCGCAGACTTGGCACGTGATTTTGCCGAACGTAACGGTCAGCTTAACTCGGTGGTCGAGCTGCAGTTGTACTCCGATTTTTTCACCCGCAAGCGTGAGGAGATCAAGCAGCAACAGGAGCAGGTAACCGCGCTGGATCGTATCCTGGAGAACCGCCGCGATGAACTGGTGCAGGCCACCAAGGACAAGAAAGTGCTTGAGGCGTTGAAGGAAAAGAAAATGCAGGCATTTCGACAGGAGATGCAGCGTAAGGAACGGGATTTTCTGGATGAAACCGCTGTCCAGAAGAAAGGTCGAGACTAGCAAATGAAGAAACCGCTGCAATTTTCTGTGGCCGCGCTCTTTTTCTTGGGAGCGGTCTCTTCGTTACAGGGAAGTAGTGTGCCAGCTACACCGCCGCAACAACCTGTGCCGGTTGCGCCGAGTGCCGGCGACATGGCAGCCACACGGGCAGCGCGGGAAGAAAAGGCGCTGCTTGATGCCCGGCGTCAAAGATTGGCCGAGCAGGAGGCAGCACTGTCAGCCAAGGAGGCTGAACTGAAGAAGCTATCCGAAAAGCTCGAACAGCAGCTGAAGAACATGGAAGAAACCAAGAAGAAGTATGATGAGACCATGAAGGTACAGGAAGAGGTGCAAAAAAAGCAGCAGAGTGACAAGGTGACCAGGATGGTCAAGCTGTTCAAGGCCATGCGTGCCGAACAGTCGGCCAAACTGGTGGATGCCCTGCCGGAGCAGGAGGCGATCGTGTTGCTGGAGCGGCTGGATATCAAGACCATCTCCAAGATGGTGCCGTTCTTGAACCAGCCACGCATCGTCCGCTGGATCGACGAAAACCTGAATATCAGGCAGTAATCATAAAACAGGTCAATCGGCAGCCACCAGCTGCCGATAAGAGAGTTACCGGACTGTCTGTGGTTCGGTACAACTACCCACAGAAAGGAGGTGAAAACATGGAAACAGCACAGATAATGATGATGCCGGTAGCAGCAGCTGCTACACCAGCCGCCGGTATGTGCGGCATGGGGACCTGCTCGGAAGACGGCTTTGGATCACTTCTGGGGCAGACCTTGGCACTGTTGGAGCAAAGCGGGATCAGTAGTGCTGCAGTCGACGGTATGCTGCAGAAAGTGGAGCCGCAAACCGCTCAACAGATGTTGCCGACGGTGATGCCTGAGCTGGTAGCGCTTCCTCAGGTGGAAGGCGCTGTTGGCGAGGAGCGAGTAGAACAGCCATTGCCAGAAGCGATCAGCAGCCAGGATCGTGCTCAGCAGCTGGCCGGATTTCTGCAGGCAGCCATGTTGGTGCCCACCCCGGTAACCACGGCACCGGTATCGGTTGCGCATAGCGCCGAACCGGATCCGCTTGTCACTGTTGCAGCTCTGGGGCCGGCAGCAGCAGTAGATGTGCCCGAAGGGGCCGATGATGTGCTGATGCAAGCTGATCAGCAGGTCATGGCAGCCGGTGGGCAACCCGAGTCGTTGGTACGTGCAGATCGCCCTGCAGTGGCAGTTGAACACCAGCCGGTTGCGGTTCGCGGAGTAGAGACACCGCGACCAGTACTGCCGTCAAAACAGGCTGTAAACCAGGCGGCTGTCGCATCAGGGACGCAGTCTGAGGTCAGGCTGCCAGCCGTAGAGCAACAGGTGTCGGCAGAGCCAGCAGTGCGGATGGAGATGGCGAAGGCCGCATCGGTAGCAGCAGCGGTCGAAGGTAAGTCGGTGGTGGTGGATGTGCCGGCAGCACCGAAGGGCAACGCCCCAAACGTTGCTCAGGTCCGTTTCGCTCAGCCGACAGACCTGGTGGCGGCATCAGCGCAACCGGAACAGCAGCGGCAACGAGAGCAGGGGCAGCTTGGGCAGCAACAGGCTGGCTTGGTGAACAGCACCGCAGCAGCGGTGACCGTCGCGGAACAACCAGAAGAGGCAGCCCTGTTTCAGGTGCAGATGACAGCAGCAACCGATGTGGAGGCACCGCATGGACACAGCATGGGGGTGACCATCCAGCGTACGGCCGGAGGCCAGCTGGAGGTGCAGGCCGCAGAGCCGGCCAAGGTTGCTGCTGAAGCACAACTGATGCGCCAGGTGACCGATCGTCTGGAGTCACACGAGCTGAAGCAGGGTACGGATCGGATCAGCCTGCGGCTTTCTCCCGAACACCTGGGTAACTTGCAGCTGAACCTGCGCATGGAAGATCAGCAGGTGCGGGTTGAGATCGTGGCAGAACACCGTGCAGTTCGCGAGGCGCTGCTACAACAGGTGGATCAGCTCAAAGAGATCCTGTCGCGGCAGAACATCAAGATGGAATCGTTTGACGTCACCACCGCCAACAACGGCGGTCTGACTCAGCAGCAGCAGGGCGATTGGCGCCAGGCTGCCAGCGAGCGGCGCCCCCTGTATGCACAGCAGTATGGGGCAGGTCGTAACGGCGGCAGTGCCGTCAGTGGGGTGGAACCAACCATGCAGTACTTTGCACCGCAGTATCAATCCACCCTGGACGTACGATTTTAACGAAAGGAGACCTGACAGATGAGTATAACGATAACGGGAGCAACAGCAACTACCTCAACCTACGCAGCTGATGCGATGAAGCAATCCATCGGCATGGACAAAGATGATTTTCTGCTACTGTTTATGGAACAGCTGAAGAATCAAGATCCGCTTAACCCGCAGGATTCGAGCGAGTTTCTTACTCAATTGGCTCAATTGACGCAGGTTGAGCAGGCATACAACACCTCGGCTACCTTGGAAAAATTGCTGGCAGCCCAGGACAGCAGCATGGCCATGTCCTCAGTGGCCCTGATCGGCAAGGAAGTAACGTCACTGGGCATTCAGGCCGCCTTTGACGGCAGCAATCCGGCCACTCTGAGTTACCAGATGCCGGCCAATACTACCTCGACCACTCTGCGTATCACCAATGCCTCTGGTCAGACCGTGCGGCAGATCGATCTGGGTACGGTTGCCGCCGGCAACGGCAGCTACCAGTGGGACGGCAAGGACGGTCAGGGTAACCTGCTGCCAGCCGGGGCCTACAACTTCGGCATCAGCGGCATCGATGCCCTGGGCAATACGCAGATTGCCACCACCTTCACCACCGGCGTGGCCGACGGCGTACGGTTTGAAAACGGTATGGCCTATGTCACCATTGGAGCGGTATCGGTACCATTTGCGGATGTGACCACCGTTAAGCAGTCATGAGTACCATCGATCAGATCTATTTTCCGAATCCAGTACAACCGGTAGGCCGGCCAAGCCAGCCGGGTACACAGCCGGTCAAACCGGTAGGCGATTCACCCTTTGCCAAGCTGCTTGAACAGAGCCAGGGGGTCAAGTTTTCACAACATGCCCAGGAGCGGCTTAAGGCCCGCAACATCAGCTTCAGCACGGACCAGCTGCAACAGCTGGAAGGGGCTGTCACTAGCGTGGCTCAAAAAGGCGGCAAGGAGTCGCTGGTCATGATGGGCGATGCCGCTTTAGTGGTGAGCGTCAAGAACCGCACCGTGGTAACCGCCATGGATCGCGCTCAGATGAAGGGCAATGTCTTTACCAATATCGATTCAGCAGTAATTATCTAAATCTAACCAACCGGGCTGGTCCTCTTGAGGAAGCCTGGGAGATGCCGACCGACTGACGCATCTCCAACCAACAGGAGGCACGACAATGAGTATCACATCAGCAATGTTTTCCGGCGTATCGGGTCTTTTGGCCAACGCCGAAGGGATCAACGTCATCGGCAACAACCTGGCCAACGTCAACACCGTAGGATTCAAGTACAACCGGATGCTGTTCGCAGACATGATGTATGTGGACGCCGGCAACGGCTCACAGTTGGGTCGCGGTACCCAGATCCAGAAGATCGATACCGTGATGGGCCAGGGTGCCTTTGAAAGCACCGAGGTGGTCACCGACATGGCCATTCAGGGTGAGGGGTTCTTCGCCCTGGCAGCGCCAAGCGCACCCCTGAGTACTGCAGTTGCTGCATCAGACGCCTATTACACCCGTGCAGGTACCTTCCGACTGGGGGCTGCCGACACAACGACGACTCCGGCATTGCTGCCGTTGATCAATCCGCTGGGCTACAAGGTGCTTGACCAGGCCGGCAACCCGATCGCGATTCCGGAAAGTACAAGTGTTACGGTTGTCACAGATCCGACTACCGTGCCACCAACTACAGTAACAACAGACTATACGTTCCAAAAAATTACGACCATTGAGAATAACGGCATTATCTCGCTGCTCTACGCTGATGCCGCCGGTAACCCGTATACCGCCTATTATGCCGGCGCTAACGGGGCTATTGATACGAATATTGCCAATGCCCTGCGGGTCGGCTACGCCACGGTCAACAACCCGCCGGCCCTCTCGAAAGAGGGCGGCAACCTGTTCCGGCCGACGGTCACCTCCGGTGAGCCGACGATCACCTTTGCTAACGGCAACAATAGCAAGGTGTTCTCCAACTCGCTGGAGCAGAGCAACGTGGATATGGCGGCCCAGTTTGTGAAGATGATCCTGACTCAGCGGGCCTATTCGGCCAACTCAAAGACCATCACCACCGCCGATGAGATGACCCAGGAGGTCTTGAATCTCAAGCGTTAAGCGCCGTTAAGCGCAGCATAACCCGCACCAGCCCCCGTTTGGCTGCACGTCTGTGCCGCCGGGCGGGGGCGGTTGCGTATTGCGCGCTGTGGTTTTTATGTTGTGAATGTTGCAAAAAACAGCTTTTCGTTTTAAATAGATGCGATACATCTGGTGGTAAGCAGATAATTGGCAGGAGCGGAGGAATCGAATGGCTAAAGACGATCAGGCAGGTACCGAGGCCCCGGAGGGCGGCAACAAGAAGATGTTGTTTATCATCATTGGCGCCGCCGTGGCGGTGCTGCTGGTGCTGGTCGTGGTGTTCATGATGATGGGCAAGGGCGACAAGAAGGAAAGCAAGGAAGGCGAAGGGGCCAAGACTGAGGCTGCCGCCGGAGGGGGCCATGGTGGCGCACCGGCTGCCGGTGGTGAGGGGGGAGCGGCAGGAGCAACTGTTTTTGCGCTGGATCCTTTTATCGTCAATATCTACGATGGCCAGGAGCTGCGTTATCTGAAGGTCAAGGTGGAGATGGAGATGGCCAACCCCGCCATCAAGCCGGAGCTGGATGGGCGCTTGGCGGCCATGCGTGATGCGATCCTGGTGGTGCTGACCAGCAAGACGCTGCAGGATATTCAGGATATCCAGGGGAAAAATCAGCTGCGTGAGGAGATCCTGACCGCTATTAGCAAGATCGTTGCCCAAGGGAAGGTTACCAAGATCTACTTTACCGACTTCGTGATCCAGTAGCGGTGGCCATGGAGAAGATCCTTACCAAAGCCGAGATTGAGGCGTTGCTGAATGCGGTTTTCGACGGCCGCATCGAGCCTGAAAAGGAACTCTCCAAGACCGAGGGGACCGCGGTCAGCTATGACCTCTTCAACACCGAGGCCTATCGCGGTTTTGTCCCCAACCTGGACATCGTCTACGACAGTTTTATCCGCTACAGCCGGATCACGCTCTCCAACCGGCTGCGCAAAGTGGTCGAGATCAAGAAGCAGGGCGCCAAGTCGTACAAGTTTGACGATTTTCTGCAGACCCTGCCGTCGCCGGTTGCCATGGCCCTGTTCAAGCTGGAGCCGCTGAAGGGCGTTGCCTTGCTGGCCATGGACAGCGCACTGGCCTACGCCTTTGTGGATAGCGTGCTGGGAGGTACCAGCCGTAACGCCATTAACCCAAACCGGCTGTTCACCACCCTCGAGCTGAAACTGATCGAGAAGGTGTGTGCCGATATCATGGCCGATCTTGAAAAGGCCTGGGCGCCGCTTTACCCGGCCAAGATGAATCTGCTGCGGATGGAGATGAACCCACGGCTGGTGACCATTGTGCCTCCTGAGTACCAGGTGGTCACCATGACGCTGAAGGTGCAGATTGAGGAGACCGTCGGCACCATGGTCTTCACCGTGCCGTTCATGACCATCGAGCCGCTGCGGGATAAGCTGCGCGAGGGGATGCAGTTTGACCTGATGGCGATCGACCCGCAATGGTCCTACCGTCTGTCGGCCGAATTGGTCGAGGCGCCGATGGAGCTGTCGGTTGAGCTGGGCAACTCGGTCATATCATTGCGCGAACTACTTGAGCTCGCTGTGGGGGATACCCTCATGCTGGACAAACCTTGTACCAGCGAGCTGTCGGTCAAGGTGGAGGGGGTGCCGAAGTACTGCGGGGTCCCCGGTATCCGTCACGGTAATAAGGCCATTCAGTTAAGTAGTATTTTAGATCAGAAGGGGAGTCACAGTGAGCGAAAAGCCTGAATCCACGGAAAACGGCCAGGAACGTCAGAATCTTGAATTCATTCTGGATATACCGCTTCAGGTCACGGTCGAACTAGGTCGCACCAAGCTCCTGGTCAAGGATATCCTGCAGCTGAACCAGGGCGCTGTGGTGGAGCTGACCAAGCTGGCCGGCGAGCCGCTGGATATCTTCGTCAACTCAAAGTTGGTGGCCCGTGGTGAGGCGGTCGTGGTCAACGAGAAGTTCGGTGTGCGTCTGGTAGATATTGTCAGCCCCAACGAGCGGGTCGAGAAGATTCTGTGATCCTGAAGGCAGGCTTCTGCGTAGCAGCGTTGGCGCTTCCCGTCGTTGCCGAGGGCAGCGACGGGCTGCCTTCCAGCAGCGGCATGTCGCTGTTCAGTAGTTTTCTGCAGATGTCGTTGGCCCTGCTGGTAGTGATAGGACTTATCCTGGTGGTCTACTACGCAACGACCCGCGTTATGAAGTCGGTACCATCCTTTGGTCAGGTAGGTCGGTTGATCCGGGTGCTTGAGGTGCGGGGGTTGGGGCCGCGCAGGGCGTTGGTGCTGGTAGAGGTGGGTGGTGAATATCTGCTGCTGGCCTCAACCGACAATCAGCTGCAACTGATCAAAAAAATTGACATGCTGGAGGAGATCGAGGTGCTGGAGGAGAAGGCGCCAGGCACCTCCTTTCTTGCCTTTCTCAACAAATCGTCCTCCCGTTCGTCGTAGCCTGGCCATGTTTTCACGGAACCGTCTATGCTAGCTGTTCGCCCCATTATACGACTCTGGCCCATGATAACCGCCGCCCTGCTGGTGATTCTCAGCACAACAGTTGCCTGGGGAGCGCCGGTTCCGTTGCCGTCGCTCAACATCGGCGTCGGTACTGCCACCCGCCCCGGCGAGGTGGCCACCACGGTCCAGATATTCCTGTTGCTGACGGTGCTGTCGCTGGCCCCGAGCCTGCTGATTATGACCACCTCCTTTACTCGGATCGTGGTGGTGCTCTCGTTTTTGCGGACCGCCATGGGCACCCAGCAGGCGCCGTCCAACCAGATAATCCTCGCATTGTCACTTTTTCTGACCTTTTTCATCATGACCCCGGTCTGGCAGCAGATCAATCAAGAGGCCTACCAGCCGTTCAAGTCAGGAGCCATCTCTCAGGAACAGGCCTTTGTGAAGGCGGTTGCTCCGGTCAGGAAGTTCATGCTGACCCAGACCCGTGAAAAGGACCTGGCGCTGTTTGTGAGTCTTTCCAAGCAGGAACGCCCAAGAAACGCCGACGAGATACCAACGCTGACCATCATACCGGCCTTTATGATTTCGGAGTTGCGTACCGCCTTCCAGATCGGTTTTCTGATCTATATCCCGTTTATCGTGATCGACATGGTGGTGGCATCGGTGTTGATGTCGATGGGTATGATGATGTTGCCGCCGGTCATGATCTCGATGCCGTTCAAGATACTGCTGTTTGTGCTGGTTGACGGCTGGGGCCTCGTTATCGGTTCGTTGGTGAAGAGCTTTGGCTAGGAGGGAACGTTCATGACACCTGAGTTAGTGGTGCAACTGGCCCGCCGCAGTTTCGAGGCGACACTGCTACTGGCGGCGCCGCTCTTGATCTTCAGTCTGGTGGTCGGCTTGGCAATCAGCATCTTTCAGGCGGTTACCTCGATCAATGAGGCCACCCTGGCCTTTGCCCCCAAGATCGTTGCCGTGATGATCGCCATGGTGATCTTTTTCCCCTGGATGATGAGTTATATGAGTGACTTCACCCGTGAGATATATGCCCTGATCGCCGTTATGCGGCGTTAGTCAGATGTTTCCGTTTGTTTCGCCGTTACCCGAACCCGCCGACGTCTTCCTGTTTGCCCTGATCCTCTGCCGCATTGCCGGTCTGTTTGCCGCACTGCCGGTGTTTGGCGGCAAACGTCTGCCGACCCGTATCAAGGTTGTGGCAGTGGTGGCCATCACCCTGGTCTGTGCGCCGGTCCTGCAACTCACCCCGCCAGCGGTACCCAAGGATGTATTCACCATCGGCCTGATCGTGTTGCGTGAGATTCTGATTGGTCTGACCTTGGCCTTCATCACCCAGGTTATCTTTGCAGCGGTGGAATTCAGCGGTCAGATCATCGGCATGCAGATGGGATTCTCGATCGCCTCGGTAATTGACCCCGCCATGGGCACGCAGACCCAGATCATGTCGGTTATGCAGACCCTGCTGGCCACCCTGTTTTTTCTCTCCCTCAATATTCATCACATCTTCATCCGTGCCATTGCGGATAGCTTCAGCATTATACCACTGGGTGGCTGGCAGATGAGCGAGGCGCTCATCTCCACCTTGATCGCCGTCAGTGCCGATGTCTTCATACTGGGGATACGACTGGCCGCGCCGGTCATGGTTACCCTGTTGCTGACCAGTGTGGTACTGGGGGTAATGGCCCGTTCGTTCCCGCAGATGAACGTCTTTATGGTTAGTTTCCCCCTCAACATCGGGCTCGGATTTTTGGTGTTGGGTGCGACCCTGTTGCTCTTCTTCCATGTGCTGGAGTTGGCCTTCGGCACCCTGAACAGCCAGGTGCAACTGCTCTTCAGGCTGATGGCAAAGGGGGGATGATAGCTGGCCGACGAGGACAAACACTCCAAAACAGAACAACCTACCGGTAAAAAACTCGAACAGGCCCGGGAGAAAGGCTCACCACCCACCTCCCAGATGCTGACCCTTGGCTTTACCTTGTTGGCAGGCATGATTGCCCTTAACCTGCTGGGCGCTTATATGCTGACGGGCCTCAGGCGGATGATGGTGCAGACCTACCAGCAGATCGGCAGCTTTGAACTGGCCCCTGCAAACGTCTACGAGTTGATGCTCCGTCTGTTTGCCATCATCATCATGCTGATTGGGCCGGTTATTGTAACGGTGCTGGCCACCGGAGTACTCAGCCATGTGGTGCAGGACAACGGACGGCTCGACTTCCAGTGGGGGAGAATCACCTTTGATCTGAACAAGTTGAATCCGGCTAAGGGGATCAGTAAGCTGTTCAACAAAGACGCCCTGGTGGAGATCGTCAAGTCACTGCTCAAGCTGCTGGTGATCGGCTGGATCGCCTATCGGGTAATGCAGGATGAGATGCAGAATATTACGCTCTTGGCCGAGTCGGATATCAGCGGCATCCTGAGCTACGCCGGCCATGTTGCTTTCAAGATCGTGACGCACACCTGCGGTATTATGCTGCTGCTTGCCGTTCTCGACCTGGGTTACGTCAAGTGGCGCTACATCGAAAACCTCAAGATGACCAAACAGGAGGTTAAAGATGAGCATAAAGAGATGGAAGGCAATCCGGAGGTCAAGGGCAAGATCAAGAGGATGCAGTTTCAGGCTGCCAAACGACGCCTGGTTGCGATCATTCCCACGGCCGATGTGGTTATCACCAACCCGACCCACTATGCGGTAGCTATCAAGTACGAGCGTAGCCGGATGATGGCGCCACTGGTGATTGCCAAGGGGGTTGACGAGATGGCACTGGCGATCCGTGAACTGGCCAAGGAACACAAGGTTACCCTGGTTGAAAATCGTCCCCTGGCGCGGGAGTTGTTTGAGAAGGTGAAGGAAAATCAGGAGATTCCTGAAGGGCTGTATGCCGCTGTTGCCGAGGTGCTGGCCTATGTCTACCGGATGAAAGGTGTCATGTAACTTTGAGTCGTTTTTTTGACTAAGTCAAAAAAACGACAGTTTGTTATGAAGGCGCGACGACGTAAAAAAAGAACAACTGCTGTGGTTATAGCGTTGTAGGTCTGCAATCGGTCTGGTGGTCTGACGTCAATAGGGCGGCATGAAAAGTGCATCTCTTCAGTGTTCTTTTCTAATGCTGACGCCTGCGGGCGGTAGATGACAAAGGCATGACACCATGGCCAACGGCAGCACCGTTCAAGCGCTTGAACTAAAAAATTTCCGCAAAAACTCTGACATCTACGTGGCAATAGGCCTGATCGGCGTATTGGCGTTGATGATCATCCCGCTGCCGGCCATGGTGCTGGATCTGTTTTTGGCAGCCAATATCACCATCGCCCTGGCAATTCTGCTGGTCTGTCTCTACACTCGTCACCCCCTCGATTTTTCGGTGTTCCCCTCGGTATTGCTGGTTACCACCCTCTTCAGGCTGTCGCTTAACGTGGCTGGCACCCGGCTGATCCTGATGCATGGCGGTGAAGGAGCTGATGCGGCAGGGGCGGTGATCAAGGCCTTCGGCACCTTCGTGGTGGGGGGCAACTACGTGGTCGGCGCGGTGATGTTCCTGATTTTGGTGGTAATCAATTTTGTGGTTATCACCAAGGGTGCCGGCCGGGTGGCCGAGGTTTCGGCACGCTTCACCCTGGATGCCATGCCGGGCAAGCAGATGGCGATCGATGCCGACTTGTCAGCCGGTTTTTTGACTGACAAGGAGGCCCGCGTCCGTCGTGAAAAAGTACGCCGTGAGGCCGATTTTTACGGTGCTATGGACGGTGCCAGCAAGTTTGTGCGCGGAGATGCGATCGCCGGTATCCTGATCATGCTGATCAACATCTTCGGCGGCCTGATTATCGGCGTCTGGCAACAGGGGCTGGCTCTGGATGTTGCCCTGACCAACTACACCCTGCTGACCATCGGCGAAGGGCTGGTGGCCCAGATCCCGGCCCTGATCATCTCAACGGCAGCCGGTATTATCGTTACCCGCACAGCCGATGAGAATAACTTCGGCCAGGAGTTGACCGGACAGTTCCTCAACTACCCCAAGGCCTTTTACGTGGTTTCCGGGGTTATGTTCCTGTTTGCCCTTATTCCGGGGTTGCCACACTTTGCCTTCCTGTTGCTGTCGGGCATCTCCTGGCTGGTGGGGCGCATGTCGCGTGAGATGGCCCAGGTGGTGGAGGAGGAGACAGCGGCAGCTGAGGCGGCAGTTTCGGAGGAAGCCCAGGATCAGGCCGCTGCCATACGGCCGTTAGATACCCTTGAGCTGGAGGTCGGTTACGGCCTGGTGCCGATGGTGGATGCAGCCCAGGACGGCGAGCTGTTGGAGCGTATCCGCTCAATCCGCCGGCAGTTCGCCCAGAAGATGGGGTTTGTGGTGCCGCCGATTCATATCCACGACAACCTGCAGCTGAAGCCCTACGAGTACAACTTACTGATACGCGGTGCCCGGGTGGGTGGCAGTGAATTGACCGGCCAATACCTGGCCATGGATGCCGGCGCCGTTACGGCTCAGTTGCCGGGCGGCAGCACCAAGGAGCCGGTCTTCGGTCTGCCGGCAGTTTGGATACGCAGTGAGGACCGTGATCAGGCACAGGTGAACGGCTATACCGTGGTGGACAGCACCACGGTGATTGCTACCCACATCAGCGAGACCATCCGCCGCTATGCCCACGAGCTGGTTGGCCGTCAGGAGCTGCAGCAGCTGCTGGACAACGTGGCTGTCACCGCGCCTAAGGTGGTAGACGAACTGATACCGGGTCAGCTTGGACTGGGCGTCGTGCTACGGGTGGTCAAGGCGCTGCTCAAGGAAGGAGTGTCGATCCGCGATCTGCGCACCATCCTGGAAACCTTGGCCGACTACGCCGCCTTGACCAAGGACCCGGATGTGTTGACCGAGTTTGTGCGCCAGTCCCTGGGTAGGTTCATTGTCGACCAGTTCAAGATGGACGAGGATACGCTCTATCTGGTGACCATTGACCGTGAGGTAGAGGATCTGGTGGCCGAAGGCATTCAACCCTCGGATCAGGGCAGCTACCTGGCCATCGAGCCAGCCGCTGCACAGCAGATTATCGCGTCAATCCGCACACTGGTGGATCGCTTTGGCATGTATGGCGCGCAGCCGGTAGTGTTGGCCTCGCCCTCCATCCGACGTCATGTCAAAAAACTGATCGAACGGTTCGTGCCCCACGTGGCCGTTTTGTCCCACAACGAGATCCCGCAAAATGTCAAAATTCAGTCATTAGGAGTGGTGAGCGTCAATGCTGGTTAAAACCTTTCAGGCGGCCACCATGGCCGAAGCGCTGCGTCAGGTAAAGGCTGAGCTCGGCCCAGATGCCATGATCCTGTCCACTAAAAAGGAAAAGCAGGGCGGCATCCTGGGGTTTTTCAGCAAGCAGGTGGTTAAGGTGACCGCTGCCATCGACCCCCATCGACCGCCACCGCCGCCACCGGCTGTGGTCCGTGAGCGCCCCGAGCGGGAGCGTACTGCCAAGGAAGAGTTCGAAAGCTCTATGCTGGCTCCGTTGGCCCGTGAACTGAGGGAGTTGCGCGAACGGGTTGAGCAGCTATCCAAGCGGGAGGAAGAACAGCGCCAAAGCCAGCCTGAAGCGGCAGCAGCCGGGGATGAAAACGGAAAGCCGGGTGAAGTGGCCGGGATCAATCTGAACAACATTCCTCGCCAGGACCTGGAAGAGATCAAGAAGCTGTTGTTGAACACGCTGACCCGTAACCAGGGGGGCGATGCTGTCCAGACGGTGCAGTGGCCAGATTCCGGCAGCGATCAGTCGCCCAAAGAGGGGGTTGCAGCTGTCGAGGGCGAGCAGGTGACGCCCCTGGCCAAGGAGCTGGAGCGTCAGGGTATTGACCACGACGTGATGGATAAGATCATCGCCACCATCAATACGCTGCCGGCCGAACAGGAAGAACAATCGATCTCAGGCAGGCTGGGGGCGGCCTTTGGGCGGCTGATCAAATTTACCGGCATGCTGCGTCTCAAGAAAAACGCCCCGCGTATCATTGCGTTGGTGGGACCCACCGGCGTCGGCAAGACCACCACCACTGCCAAGCTGGCCGCCATGTACGCTTTAAACCGCGGCAACAAGGTGGCCCTGGTAACCATGGATATTTTTCGGGTCGGTGCGGTGGAGCAGCTCAAAACCTATACCAAAATTATGGGCATACCGTTGGAGGTGGCCTCAACGCCCAAGGAGCTGGAGCGGGCGGTCGAGCGTCACGCCGATTGCGACCTGATCCTGGTAGACACAGCCGGCCGGAGCCACAAGGATACCGAGAAACTGGACGAGATGAAGGTCTTTCTAGAGGGAATCCAGTCCGATATCTATCTCTGTCTGTCGGCAACCACCAAAGATCGCGAGCTGGAAGAGATTCTCAAACGTTTTAGCATCTTCGAGGTCAGCAAGGTGGTCTTTACCAAACTGGATGAGTGTGAAAGCTTCGGTTGTATTGTAAATCTGTTGCTGAAGGCGAATCTGCAGATCGCCTACTTCACCACCGGCCAGCGGGTGCCTGAGGATATCGAGGTTGCCACGTCGGACAAGCTGGCAGAGCTGATTTTGAAGGGGGCGGAGGCATGAGTAGCGTGCGCGGCACCGGCGATCAGGCAGATACCCTGCGACAGATGGCCCGCAGTGTCAAACGAACCCCGCAGGGCAACGCTGTGGCGGGGACAGCAGGTGAGGGACAGCAGGGTATACGGGTCTTGTCGGTCACCAGCGGTAAGGGTGGAGTGGGTAAAAGCAACGTGGTGGCCAACCTTGCCATGGCGCTGGCCAACCAGGGTAAAAAGGTGCTGATTGTCGACGCCGACCTGGGGGTCGGCAACCTCGATGTGCTGCTGGGGCTTTCACCCCAGTACAATCTGAATAACGTGCTATCTGGGGAATGCAGCCTGCCGGAGATCATCGTTGAGGTTAACTCCCATATCAAGTTGATTCCGGCCGGATCGGGGGTGCAGGAGTATACCAGCCTTGGCCAGCATGAAAAACTCAGGCTGCTTGACGAACTGGATATGCTGGAAGAGGCCTTCGATGTGATGATCATCGATACAGAGGCCGGCATCTCGGACAACGTGACCTATTTTACGGTGGCCGCCCAGGAGATCATCGTGGTGGTCTCGCCGGAGCCGACCTCGATCACCGACGCCTATGCGCTAATCAAGCTGCTGGCAACCCGTTATTCTGAACATCACTTCAAGGTGCTGGTCAACATGGCCCGCGATAGCGAGGACGCCCTGGAGGTGTTCCGCAAACTGGCCAACGTGGCTGGTCGCTTCCTGGATATCTCGCTTGATTACCTGGGCTGTGTGGTGCGGGACGAGCGGCTGGTGGAGGCGGTAAAAAAACAGAAGGCCGTCTTCGAGCTGTTTCCGGAGTCGGAGGCTGCCACCTGCTTCACTACCCTGGCTAAAAGAATCATGGAAAACAGCCGACAAACAAGACTGAAGGGTAATATTCAGTTCTTTTTCCGACGCTACCTCGATCTGCCCGGCGGAGAACAACCGTGAGTCGCCTGCGGGTGTATGAGGAGCAGAGCGGCGGTCGGGCCCAGATGACCCGAGAGACGATCATCGTCCAGCATCTGCCGCTGGTTAAGTATCTGGTCAGTCGCTTTGTGGCCCAGGTCCCGGCCCATCTTGATCCCCAGGACCTTACCAGCGCCGCCATCGTAGGGCTGATCCACGCTGCTGACCGCTTTGATCCGGGCCGCGGGGTGCAGTTCAAGACCTTTGCCGAACAGCATATCCGCGGTGCCATTATCGATGAACTGCGGGCCTGCGATCCCTTGAGCCGCACCGTGCGCGACAAGTGCAAGCTGGTGGAACGGGAAATGCATAAACTGGAGCACAGTCTGGGGCGCAATCCCAGCAGTGAGGAGATGGCCGAGGCGCTGCAATTAAGCCTGAATGATTACCATCACTTGCTGGACGAAGTGCATGAGTTCTCGTTTATCAGTATCGACGACAGCTGGAACGATGATGAAGGACACCCGTTAAGCCTGGCCGATGTGCTGGGGGATGATGAACAGAAAGGTCCTCATCAGCAGGCAATGGCCACACAGCTCAGTGAGACGCTGGGGGCTGCCATTGACGGGTTGCCGGAAAAAGAGCGACTGGCAGTGACGCTCTACTACTACGAAGAGCTGAATCTGAAGGAAATTGGGGCGATCATGGGCTTAACCGAGTCCAGGATCTGTCAGATCTTAAGCCAGGCCATGGCCCGGCTGAAGGGCAAGCTGAAGCAGTTTCGCCCCTGAAAGGAGTTTTGTATGAACGGTGGCATGTACTCGGCCCTTTCGGGCAACCTGTCCGCCATGAAGCGGCTGGATGTGATCGCCTCGAACCTGGCCAATGTCAATACCAGCGGTTTCAAGAAAGACCGCTTGGCATTTGAGAGTGTGTTGGCAGGCACCCAAAACCCTCCGGCCGTTCCGCCTGCACAGACCGCCGATCCGGTGTTGTTGCAGGAGCGGATGCTTACCGATTACAGCAGTGGAGCCCTGATGCAGACCGGCAACACGCTTGACATGGCGCTGCAGGGAGATGGTTTTTTCGTGGTTGCCACCCCTGAAGGGGTTGCCTACACCCGTCAGGGACATTTCCGTCTGGCGGCAGACGGTACGCTGGTTACCGCCAACGGGTATCCGGTGCTGTCCAGCGGCGGTCAGCAGCCGATCAGGATCGATGCGGCCGGACAACAAGGGGGCGGCAAACCGGTGGTCAGTCATCAGGGTGTGATCAGCCTCAATGGCGAAGAGGTTGGTCAGCTGGCGATTGTTGATTTCCCGAAGCCGTACCAGTTAACCAAGGCAGCCGGTACCCTGTTTGTGCCTGCCGAGGGCAGCGACGCAACGCCGCAGGCGGCCAACCCTACCACCACCGTGGCCCAGGGAGCCCTGGAACAGTCCAACGTGGATGCTATTTCCGAGATGGTACAGATGGTGGAGGCCAGTCGTTTTTTTGAATCCTGCCAGCGGGTAGTGCGTAACTACGACGACATGGCGGCCAAGGCGATCAACGACCTGGCCCGCGTGTAAGCAGCAACCGATGCAACTGAACAGACAAAGGAGTAGCCAGCCATGATGAGATCTCTCTGGACCGCAGCGTCCGGCATGAATGCCCAGACGCAGAACATCGATGTGATTGCCAACAACCTGGCCAACGTCAACACCACCGGCTTCAAGAAGAGCCGTCCCGATTTTCAGGATCTGATCTACCAGACCGTGCAGAATCCGGGGGCTCCCTCCACCAATGCCACCCAGGTGCCCAACGGCATCCAGTTCGGCCTGGGTGTGCGGCTGGCCGCCGTATCCAAGCAGTTTACCCCCGGCGATTTTCAAAACACCGGCGGACAACTTGACGTGGCCATTGAAGGTGAGGGCTTCTATCAGATCCAGATGCCGGATGGCAGCACCGCCTACAGCCGGGCCGGTGCCTTCAAGATGGACAGCAACGGCCGCATCGTGACACCGGAGGGCTACCCGATGCTGCCGGAGATCGTGATCCCCAATAACTCGACCAAGATCACCATCGGCACCGACGGCACGATTTCGGCGGTTCAGGCCGGCCAGACCGCCCCGACCACGGTCGGTAACATCCAGTTGGCCAACTTCACCAACCCGGCCGGACTGTCATCCATGGGCAGGAACTTCTATCAGGAGACCGACGCCTCGGGCAACGCCACCACCGGCACACCGGGCCAGAACGGTCTGGGAACCTTGGTGCAGGGCTTTCTTGAGATGAGCAACGTTGATGTGGCCACCGAGATGGTCAATATGATCATCGGCCAGCGGGCCTATGAGGCCAATTCGAAGGCGATCACCACCTCCGATGAGATGTTGCAGCTGGCCAACAACCTCAAACGTTAAATGACCGTGCTGCGTAGTCTGTGGATAGGGTTGCTGCTGTCGTTTGTGCTGAGTCTGTCTGCCGGCGCTGCCGGGACATCTGATCAGACCCAGTTTTTGACAGAGCACGAGGTCAGAACAGCGGTGGAACGTTACCTGACCGAGAAGTTGCGGGGCCGTGGCTGGCAGACCAGCATCAGCCAGCTGGCCATCCCGCAGCGGGTCAGTCTGCCCAAAGGGGTGCGTGATCTGGAGATCGTGGCCCCTACTTCCTGGGACGGCTGGGGCGCGGTCAGTATGGCCTTGCTGGTACGCGTGAACGGCGTGGTGGAAAAAAATCTGCCGCTGCGTCTGAGCGTTGATGCCCGAACCGAGATGGTGGTGGCCAATCGCCAGCTGCTGGCCGGCACGGTAGTGGCCGAGGAAGACCTTTCGCTGGAGCAGCGGGAGGTAGCACAGGCCGGTGGGCTGCATGTCAGTGCTATCCAGGATGTGGTTGGCATGAAGCTTAGATCGATGGTCCGCAGCGGCGCGCCGGTTAAAAGCAACCAGCTGCAAAAGGTGCCGGTGATTCACAACGGACAACTGGTGACGATTGTGGCCGAGAGCGCCGGTTTTCGGATGACGGTAACCGGGCGAGCCAAAGGTTCCGGCGGGGTGGGCGATATCATCAAAGTGGAGAATCTTAATTCACGCAAGCAGTTTCCGGCCCGCATCGTGGACAGCAGCACCGTGGAGACCGGCTTTTGAAAGCAGGAGTGGCGTCTATGAAACAGTATCTGGTGATAGTAGTGCTTGCGCTTTTGTCAGGCGGTTGTGTGGTGCAACAGACCGAGGTGGTCAGTCCATCGTTCGATCAGCAACTGAAACCAGCCACGCCAAGCTACAGTAACGGTTCCATCTGGCAGACTGCCAGTATTCCCCTGGCTGAGGACGGCAAGGCGCGCCGTCTGGGGGACATCGTGACGATTGTGATCACTGAGAATGCCACCGCCAGCAAGCAGGCCACCACTGCCACCGGCCGTTCGTCGGAGATCAGCGCAGGCATCCCCAATATGCTTGGTCTTGAGGGGTCGAGCATTCTCACCAAGAATTTTGCTGATCTGTCCAACCTGATCAACGCCAGCGCCAGTTCGAACTTTGACGGCAGCGGTTCGACAACCCGTAAGGAAAGCCTTTCGGCTACCATCACCGCCAAGGTGGTAGATGTGCTGCCCAACAGCAATCTGCTGATCGAAGGTCGTCGTAACGTCAAGGTTAATAATGAGGATCAGATCGTCACGGTCAAGGGAACTATCCGTCAGCGCGATATAACAGCGGAAAACACGATTAACTCGATTTTCGTGGCCGATGCCCAGATTACCTACAGCGGTGAAGGGATTATCTCTGACCGGCAGAAGCCGGGCTGGCTGATGAACGTGATTGACAAGCTTTGGCCCTTTTAACGGGTGAGGACGTAACCATGAAAACAGTGTTGACTATTGGTTTTCTGCTGGCCTGCCTGGTTGCACCGGCTCAGGCGACCAGAATCAAAGATGTGGCCGCCTTTGATGGCGTGCGGGATAACCAGCTGGTGGGCTACGGTCTGGTTGTCGGTCTGAACGGCTCGGGGGACAGTGACCAGACCAAGTTTCCGGTGCAGTCGCTGGTCAATATGCTGGAGCGGATGGGGATCACCGTCAATCGTAATGACGTCAAGGTCAAGAACGTGGCTGCGGTAATGGTGACGGCCAACCTGCCCCCCTTTGCCAAGCAGGGCTCCAGGTTGGATGTGACCGTCTCCTCGGTGGGTGATGCCAAGACCATCGCCGGTGGAACGCTTGTTATGACCCCGCTGCGCGGGGCTGACAACCAGGTGTATGCCGTGGCACAAGGCTCGGTGTTGACCAACTCCTTCGCCTTTGGCGGCCAAGGGGCCAGCGCCACCAAGAACCATCCCACGGCCGGCAGGATCGCCGCTGGCGGTTTGGTAGAGCGGGAGCTGCCCAACGTGCTGGCGGGTAAATCCGCCCTGCGACTGAACCTGTCGCAGGCCGATTTTACCACGGCGTCGCGCATCGCGGCGGTGATAAACAAGCAATTCAGCGGCAGCGCCACCACCGGCGACGGCGGTTCGGTCACGGTGCAGTTGCCTCAGGACTACGCCAATCGTCCGGTGGATTTTATCGTCCAGGTTGAAAATCTGGAGATCGTGCAGGATATGCCGGCCCGGGTGGTGGTCAATGAACGGACCGGCACCATCGTGATGGGCGAGGCGGTCAAGATCGCTGCGGTGGCCGTCTCCCACGGCAACCTGGCGTTGACCATCAAGGAAACTCCCAAGGTGTCGCAACCTGCCCCACTTTCTCAGGGAGAGACGACCGTGGTGCCCCGTACGGAGCTGAAGGTGAAAGAAGAGCAGAAACGGCTCTCCCTCGTACCGGCCGGCAATACCATCGGCGATGTGGTGCGTGGACTGAACCTGTTGGGGGTAACCCCTCGCGATCTGATCTCGATCCTGCAGGCCATCAGGGCCGCCGGAGCGTTGCAGGCTGAACTGGTAATCATTTAAGTCTGCACAGCAGTCAAGAAAAGCTGCCAACCAGCCGATAGGATAACCATGACAAACAGTGAACTGAGCATAGCGCCGATGGTACTGGTGCAAGAGCAGCAGGCTGAGCAACTGGGGGCAAAGTCCCGGGTCGGTTCAGGCCAGTTGAGTGATGCCAGGCGCAATGAGCTGAAAAAGATATCCCAGGATTTCGAATCTCTGTTTGTCGGCATGATGCTGAAATCGATGCGGGCCACGGTTCCGGAGAACAAGCTGACCGGCGGTGGCAGGGCTGAAGAGACCTTCCGATCGATGCTTGATCAGGAGTATGCAACCGCAGCGGCTCGCCGTGGCGGTATCGGCATCGCGTCCATGGTCGAGAAAGAACTGCTGCGGCGCTATGAAGGCACACCGCAGGCAGCACAAATCAGATCAGTAGGTGAAGACAATGAATAGCGGCATAGTCACGTTAGTGTTTGCTCTCCAGGAGCAGCTGGACGTATTCAAAGAGCTGAACAGCTTGCTGCTGGAAGAACAAGAGGCCATTGTCAGCCTGGATACCGTTCGTATGGAACAGTTGAACAGCCTGAAGGAGCCGGTGGTGGCCCGTCAGTTTAGAGCGGCCGACGGTCTGCGTGATGCGCTGGCAGGCTTGTCGCGTCAGGCTGGCGGCGCAGCGGCCAAGACGGTCAGCGAATTGCTGCAAAAGCTGCCGAAAGAGGCCGCAAAGGAGATTCTGCCGCTGCAGCAGGCGGTGCAGAAAGCCGGTAATGATGTCAACCGGCAGGCCCAGCATAATCGTGATCTGCTGGAGCGTTTCCTGGGCACGGTCAACGACTCACTGGGCTTCCTGCTGCGGGTGTTGAACACCTCCAACCAGTACGGCGCATCCGGAACCTACATTCAGCGGGCGCAGGCCGGTGCAGTGATGGTCAACAGGGAGGCCTAAGATGGGCATCAGTGCAGCCTTTGAAATAGGTAAGTCAGGCCTGAAACTGTTTCAGGTGGCAGCCGAGGTGACCAGCGAGAATATCGCCAACGTCAATACCCCCGGCTATTCACGGCAGCGGGTGGTGTCTCAGACCGCCCCGCCCACTACCCACAACGGCTTTCCGTTAGGTACCGGCGTTCGGGTGCAGGTGGTGGAGCGCTATTACGACAGTCTGTTGCAGAAGCAGCTGGTCAACGCCGGTACGACTTCCGGCTATGACAGCCATAAACTCGGTGTATTGCAGCAGATCGAGCCGGTTTTTAACGAAATAGCCCAGGACGGCCTCGGCGCGGCGATGAACGATTTTTACAGTTCCTGGCAGGACTTGTCGATCAATCCGTCCGGTACGGCTGAGCGGCAGTCTGTGCTGGCCAAGGCGCAGATCATGGTTGACCAGTTTCACTATGTCAGCCGTAGTATCAGCGATGCGATCACTATTCAAAATGAGTCCCTGACGCCGCTGGTGGGCGATATCAATAAAACGTTATCCGATATCGCCCAGCTGAACGGCTACATCAAGAACACCGAACTGGTCAGCGGTAACGCCAACGAGATGCGCGACCAGCGGGATTATCTGATTCGTCAGTTGGCTGAAAAGATGCAAGTCAGTTTTGTTGAAAATGATGATGGTACGACCGACATCAGCTACACCGATGGCAGCGGCACCTATGCACTGGTCACCGGTACCCAGGCCGGCAGCCTTTCTCTGGCGGCAAATGCGGTTGCCCTTCCAGACGGTAGTACGCGATACGATGTCCAGCTGACCGATGCGAGTGGTACCGGGCCGACGACGCTGGCCCCCACCACCGGCAAGCTGGGGGCGACGATTGTCATGCGTGATACCGTGTTGCAAGGGTATCTGGATGATGTCGATGCCTTGGCGGACCGGGTGGTCACGGATCTGAATGCATTACACAGTTCAGTAACTTCATTCGATTTGAATGGCGATCCAGGAGCTGATTTTTTTGATCCAGCAGGGGTGACTGCTGCCACTATAAGCCTTGATGCCAACGTACTGGGCCAGCCAGAGCATATTGCGGCGGCACAGGCTGCGTTTGCCGGTGATAACCAGAACGCCCTGGCCATTGCCCGGCTGAACAGCGTCAACGGTTACAGCTTGACCTATGATGCGCTGATGGCGCAGGTGGGGCTGGATGTGCAGTCTGCACAGACCGTAGTTAAGCAGGGCGAGGCATTCATGAAGCAGTTGACCACCCTGCGTGATTCCCAGTCTGGGGTCTCTCTGGATGAAGAACTGGCCAACCTGATTCAGTACCAACGTTCATACCAGGCTTCAGCCAAGTTGATCACCACCGCCACTGAGATGATGGATGTGGTGCTGGCAATGGTGCGGTAGGAGGAATAGTCATGCGGATAACGCCCAATATAACCATGCAGAACTCGTTGTACAACATCCAGCGTTCCAGGACTCAACTGGACAGTATCCAGGAAAAGATCGCCTCGGGTAGAAACTACAATCGTCCCAGCGACGACCCGGTCTCGGCGCGCCTGTTGGTCGGTTTTGGCGATCGTCTGCGTGTCACCGAGCAGCACCAGAGCAATATCGATAAGGCCAATGTCTGGCTGAAGATGACCGATACCGCCTTGAATGGCCTGGGTGACACCATGTATGAGGTCAATCGGCTGGCAGCTACCATTACCAGCGGCACCGACGACCTGACATTCCGCCAGAATACCGTGACCCAACTGACCAACCTGCGTCAGCAGCTGGCTGACATCGGCAACACGCAGCTGGAAGATCGGTACATTTTCTCAGGAACCGCAACCGATACCAAGCCCTATGATCGGAATGTCCAGCTACCTCCCGGTACGACGGCGTACTATGCAGGTAACAGCGCAGCCAGCGCTATAGAGATCGATATCAACTCGATCGAGACGTTGAATATTCCCGGCGATCAGGTACTCGGGTCGGACACGACAGGTGTTAACATACTTGAAGAGCTAGATCGGCTGATTGAGGCAATCAACAACAATGACGTAACCGCCATCAGAGCCCAAGCTAATCAGATGGAGTTGGGTGCCCAGCAGATTCAGCGGGCCCAGGTAACGAATGCAACTCGCATCAGCCGTTTGGATGTTACGGCAAAGATGTTGGCCAATACCAGGAATACACTGCAGACCGTGGCTGGTAACATCCAGACCGCCGATCACGCCAAGCTGGCAGTGGAGATGACCCAACAGCAGATCGCCTTTGAGGCAACGTTGTCCTCAACGGCAAAGATCAGTCAGGTGTCGCTGCTGGATTACCTGTAAGTCACCAAGCGCCTGCCGGCGATCACAAAAAAACGGGGCCTACATCAGAGGATGCAGGCCCCGTTTCCGTTTCGACTACTGGTTACGCGCCAGGTTCTCAAAGCGGGTGTGCTCACCCATGAAGGTTAGTTCCACAGTGCCGATCGGTCCGTTACGCTGTTTGCCGATGATGATCTCAGCGTTGCGCTCGTGGTCGGCGGTGCAAGAACCGTCCTTTTTGCGGCAATGCTCGCAGTAGACCGATTCACGGTAGACGAACATGATTACGTCTGCATCCTGCTCAATGGCGCCTGATTCACGGAGGTCGCTCATCATGGGGCGTTTGTCGCTGCGATTCTCAAGACTGCGGTTTAACTGGGACAGTGCCACCACCGGCACGTTCAGTTCCTTGGCCAGCGCCTTAAGCGATCGGGATATCTCAGAAATTTCCTGCTGGCGGGATTCGGGGTTGGCCCCGCCCCGCATCAGCTGCAGGTAGTCGATAATGATCAGGCCCAGGTCATGCTCGCTCTTCAGCCGGCGGGCCTTGGCCCGTAACTCCAGTACGCTGATGGCCGGGGTATCATCAATGAAGATATTGGCCTTGAACAGCGTATCAGCGGCCCGCTGCAGGCGGGGCCAATCGGTGTCGTGGAAATGGCCGGTCCGCATCCGTCCGGCATCAACCCGTGCCAGAGAGGAGAGCAGACGCATAACCAGTTGCTCTTTACCCATTTCCAGGGAGAAGACGGCCGAAGGTACCTTGTTCTTGGCCTCAGCGCTAGCGTAGCTGGCGATGTTCAGTGCCAGTGTGGTCTTGCCCATTGAGGGGCGGGCCGCAATGATGATCAGGTCGCCAGGTTGAAAACCGGCGGTCATGTGGTCAAGGTCGATGTAGCCGGTGGGGATGCCGGTGATCTGCTCCTTCTTTTCGTAGAGCGTCTGAAGCATCTTGAAGGTGTCTTTGATGATCGCCTTGACCGGAAAGTACTGGGGCCGCAGTTTGTTTTCAGCCAGATCGAACAGGGCCTTCTGTGCGCCGTCCAGCATCTCGTTGACATCGGACTTTTCGTCGTAGCCCATGGTGACGATATCGGTCGCCACGGTAATCAAGCGGCGATTGAGGGCTTTTTCTTTAACGATTTTGCAGTAATAGGTGATGTTGGCCGCAGTAGGGACGTAGTCCACCAGGGTGGCCAGGTAGGCTGCGCCGCCGGATGCATCCAGCTCACCACGCCGCTTGAGGGCGTCGGTCAGGGTGATCAGGTCGCAGGGCTCCCGCCGGTCAGACAGTTCCAGCATGGCGGCGAATATCTTGCGATGGGCCTCGCGGTAGAAATCAGTCGGCTCCAGGATCTCCAGCACCCGGTTGATGGCATCATTATCGATCAGGATGCCGCCCAGAATGGACATTTCTGCCTCGAGACTCTGGGGTGGCAGTTTGTGAATTTCAGCCATGGCTAGGGCGTACCTCCGGTAAGTGCTGAGAGTGCGGGCTGCTGATGGGGCAGGCGCAACAGGTCGTGGGGGGCTGCATCGGCAGGCAGCGGCATACTGACCCGCTGGTTGGGATGCACGACCTCGGTCGAGACAAAGGTGCCGTCGTCAGGATGCTGCACCTGCAGCGTTGTGGCGGTTACCACCAGTTGTTTCATGGCCGGGCCGATCAGTTCAAGCTGGTCGCCCGCCCTGAATCGGTTTCTGACCGTCACCAGCCCGGTGCCATTATTCGGGTCGACCGACTCAACAACGCCGACCAGCTGGTGGCTGCGCTGATACCCAGCCTGATATGCCTGTCCGACATCACGCGGGTCGCCAAACAGAAAGCCGGTGGTGTAACCGCGGTTGCTGACGCTGGACAACTCCTCCAGCCAGATGGGATCAGCACAATACTGTGCAGGGTCGCGGGCGTAGGCATCCAGTGCGGTGCGATATACCCGTAGCACACCGGCCAGGTAATGCACGCCCTTCATCCGGCCTTCGATCTTGAGGGCGCCGACACCGGCCATAATCAGTTCCGGCAGCTGTTCCAACAGGCAGAGGTCCTTGGAATTGAAGATAAAGGTCCCGTTGTGGTCCTCTTCTATCGGCAGATAGACGCCGGGGCGGCTTTCCTCCTGCAGGCTGTAGCGCCAGCGACAGGGCTGGGTGCAGGCGCCCTGGTTGGCGCTGCGACCGGTCAGGGCGCTGGAGAGCAGGCAGCGGCCGGAATAGGCGATGCAGAGTGCCCCATGCACGAACACCTCGCAGGGGATGGAGAGTGCCTTGGCAGTGCTGCGGATGCCGTCCAGGGTCATCTCCCGGGCCAGGTTTATCCTGCTGACCCCCTGGTCCTGCCAGAATAGTGCTGATTCGCGGTTGATCGTGTTGGCCTGGGTGGAGAGGTGGATATCCCGCTGCGGCGAGATGCGCCGAACCATCCGCATCACGCCGGGGTCAGCCACGATGTAGGCGTCAAACGGCAACGACGCCATCCGCTGCAGGTAGCGTTCAAGCTGGTCAAGCTGATGATCGTCAGGATAACTGTTGACCGTCAGGTAGGCCTTGACCCCGCTGCGGTGGCATAGCTCAAGGGCTGCCGGGAATTCGTCGCTGACGAAGTTGCCGGCCATAGCTCGCAGTCCGAACTGCTCACCACCCAGATAGACGGCGTCTGCCCCGTAGTGAATGGCTATCTTCAATTTTTCCATGGTGCCGGCTGGCGCCAGCAGTTCGGGTAGCATCAAAGGGTGGTGACCTGCGCTTTCAAAAAGTTAAGGGAAAAATGCTACCACACCGGGCTTACGGCATGCAAACGCAATCAGGAGAATCCTGACTTTCACTTGACAAACCGGGGATTATCGCTTTAATTGCGTGAGAACATGTGGGAAACGGAGTAATTATGCGCTGGATACAAGGGATGATCAGTCTGGGAGGCCTGCTGGTGCTGCTGAACGGCTGCGCAGCCAATGATCTGCTGGTCAAGCGTCAGACCGAAACCGAGACACGAGTTGAGCACCTGTTTCAGGTGGCCGGTGGGGTGGAGTCGCGCCTGAACGAACTGACCACTCGGCTGGCAGCGCTCGAGGAACAGGATGAGCAACGCGCAAAGTTGTTCCGGGAGTTGGCAGACGGTGTCCGTGAACTGAAAGAGGTCAATCAGGCCCTGCAGTCCAAGGTGCAAACGGGTGCCGTAGCGGGCACACCCAAGGTGGAAGTGGTAAACCCTGAAGCTCCGCTGCGAGCGAAGGATGCTGGTCCGCCCGCAGCCTATCTGAAGGCCTTTGGCCTTTACAGCGCCAATAATTTTGCCGCCGCGATCACGGCCTTTGAGCAGTTCCTCAAGGAATCCCCAGCCGGGGAGTATACTCCTAACGCACACTACTGGATTGGTGAGTGCCATTACAGTACTTCTGATTTGCCCAAGGCACTGATATCCTTTCAGAAAGTTGTTGATAGCTGGCCGCAGCATCCCAAGGCGGCTGACGCCCTGCTGAAGATCGGCTACAGTCAGGCTGCGCTCAAACAGCCGGCAAAGGCGCGCGTAGCCTTTGAACGTCTGATCCGCCAGTATCCCGGCAGCCCTGCAACCGTTAAGGCTCGCGAACGGTTGATGATCCTAGACACCCCGGCCCTGTAGCCGGGAACCATCGAGGTGCTCATGAATACTCGTCTACGTATCGGTGTATGTCTGTTGCTGTTTGCCGTCATGCTGCCCTGCCTGGTGGTGGCGGCAGAGGAGCCGCCGACGGTCTATGTGATCAAAAAGGGGGATACCCTGTGGGGGTTGTCGCAGCGCTTCCTGAATGATCCCAAGCATTGGCCCAACCTGTGGTCTAAAAACCAGCAACACACCAACCCGCATCTGATCTATCCCGGCCAGACCGTACGTTTTGTCGATGGCCGTCTGCAGATCGTTCCAGCTGTTGAAGCTGGCGGACAAAAGGCAGCAGCGGCTTCAGAAGGGCCGGTGCAGCCCGCTGAGGTTGTCGAAGAAAAGACCTTTACGGTCCGAGGCAATGAAGGCCGCCTGGTAGAGGGTGATCCACGGCCTGTGGGCAGGATTATCGCCGGCCAGCATAGCCGTCTTATTCTTGGCGAGGACGACATCGCCTTCACCGACATCGGTGCCAAGATGGGCGCTGTTGACGGCCAGAAGTTTTCCATCATGCGCAAATCAGCAACCATCAGCCATCCCCGCACCAGCGAGATACTGGGTACCAAGCTCTATCCCCTGGGCACCCTGCAGTTGACGCAGATCACCCCCGAGGGTTCCAGCGCGATCATCACCAACTCCTTCCAGGAGGTAGAGCCGGGAGACTGGTTGTTCCCCTATCAGGAGATCACGCGTCGCGAGATCTCCCTCAAGCTTGCCGAGCGTCCCCTGAAGGGGATGATCGTTGAGTCCTACTCGGGCCATGATGCTGTGGCTGCCGGTGATGTGGTCTACCTTGATCTGGGCGAACAGCAAGGGGTCGAGGTGGGCAACATGTTCTATGTGGTTCGCGAGGTGACGATCGAGAAGATGCTGGTGGACAAGGTCATCAGACAGCTGCCCTACGAGGTGATCGGCGCACTGGTGGTGGTGGAGACCGGCAAGCGTACCTCGTCCGCCCTGGTGGTCAAGAGCATTGATGCCATCTTCAAGAATAATCTTGTCATGACAGCTCCGCGTTAGAGCAGCAACATGTGACGGCATCAGGCCGGCCTCTGGCCGGCCTTTGTTTTTTGGAGCCTTGTGAACGATCAACGGGATTGGATAGCGCTGTCAGCGGTGGAGGGGGTCGGTCCGGTTCTGTTCCGGCGCTTGCTGGAGCAGTTTGAAACACCGGGCAGGGTGCTTGCCGCCTCACGGTCAGCGCTGGCCACGGTACGCGGTATGACCGAGCCGGTGATTGAGGCGCTGCAGAGCGGAGGTGGCCGGCGTTTTGCCGAGGATGAACTGCGCAGGCTCGACAAACTGCCGGGTGTGCGTCTGCTCACCTTTCTGGAGGCCGACTACCCACGGCGTCTGTTTGAGATTGGCGGGCCGCCACCCCTGCTGTACCTGCGCGGTCAGCTGCCGGCATGGGACCCGGCCCTGGCGGTGGTGGGTTCTCGGCGTGCCACCCGCAATGGGTTGAAGGCGGCGGAAGAGCTTTCGGCTGCTGCGGCCAACGCCGGGCTGCTGGTGGTCTCCGGTCTGGCACGGGGGATCGATACCGCTGCCCACCGAGGAGCTCTGATCGGTGGTGGCCCCACGGTAGCAGTCTTGGGCTGTGGCGTCGATTGCCCCTATCCTCCTGAAAACCGCGAGCTGGCAGAGCGGATAGTGGCCAGTGGTTGCCTGCTGTCCGAATTTCCGCTGGGTAGTCAGCCGTTGGCCGATCATTTTCCTCGCCGTAACCGGATCATCAGTGGTCTCTCCCGCGGCGTGCTGGTGGTGGAGGCGGCCGATAAAAGCGGTTCGCTGATCACCGCTCGCTACGCGCTGGACCAGGGCCGTGACGTGATGGCGGTGCCCGGCCCGATCAGCATTGCCTCCTGCCGTGGCAGCAACGGTCTGATCAAACAGGGGGCAGCCCTGGTGGATTCCCTTGCCGATATACTGGCCGTACTGGGTCTCGAAATCACCCAAGAGTCTGTTCGGGTGGACCATGGTCCGCAGCCCCCGCACTGTCCGTTGACGCCTCGTGAGGCACAGGTCTACGAACTGCTGGCCCAAGGGCCGCGGCAACTGGACGATATCACCACGGCTCTTGAATTGACGGCCGCGGAGGTTTCGGCTATGGTGCTTGGCCTTGAACTTAAAGGGCTGTTGACCCAGCTCCCTGGCTCTCATTACACTCTTACCTGAAGGATACCCTTATGGCGCAGCATCTTGTGATTGTTGAATCGCCTGCCAAGGCCAAGACCATTGAAAAGTTCCTCGGTCCCGAATACCGGGTGTTGGCCTCCTTCGGTCATGTCCGCGCCCTGCCCAGCAAGCAGGGTTCGGTTGATGTGGCCAACGACTTTGAACCCAAGTACCACGTACTCCCGGAGAGTAAGAAGCAGATTGATGCCATCAAGAAGGCCCTTAAGGATGCCGATCGTCTGCTGCTGGCAACCGACCCCGACCGTGAGGGGGAAGCCATCTCCTGGCACCTGCTGGCTGCACTGGGGCTCGATAAAAAGCCGAAGATCGATATTCAGCGGGTGGTGTTCCATGAGATCACCAAGGATGCGATTATTCATGCGGTCAAGCACCCCCGGGCGATTGCCGTAGACCTGGTGGATGCTCAGCAGGCACGGGCGATCCTCGATTATCTGGTCGGATTCAACCTCTCCCCCTTCCTCTGGAAAAAGATCCGTTACGGCCTCTCGGCCGGACGGGTGCAGTCAGTGGCGTTGCGGCTGGTCTGTGAACGAGAGAAGGAGATCAAGGCCTTTGTGGATCAGGAATACTGGACCATTGGCGCCAAACTGGAGAAGACGGGCGGACAGCCGGTCAAGGCCGGTCTGGTGGCGGTAGATGGCAAGAAGCTGGGCAAGTTTGATATCCCTGACAGCGCCGCTGCCGAATCACTCAAACAGCTGATCGCCCAGGGACAGGCCCAGGTAGTGCAGGTCAGCCGTAAGGAGATGAAGCGCAATCCGGCGCCGCCCTTCACCACCTCCACCCTGCAGCAGGAGGCCTCCCGCAAGCTGGGCTTCTCGGCCAAGAAGACCATGTCCACCGCCCAGCGGCTCTACGAGGGGATCGATCTGGGGGCCGACGGGACCGTTGGTCTGATCACCTACATGCGTACCGACAGCGTCAACCTTTCCAGTCAGGCGCTCAAAGAGGCCCACGAGGTGATCACGGCAGCCTATGGACCTGAATACGCCCTGGCCAAACCCCGTCATTACAAGAATAAGTCTAAAAACGCCCAGGAGGCCCACGAGGCGATCCGGCCCACCTACCTGGACAAGACGCCGGCAGCCCTGAAGAAGTTCCTGCCACCGGACCAATTCAAGCTGTACGAACTGATCTGGAAGCGGACCATCGCCTGTCAGATGGCCGAGGCACTGCTGGATCAGACCTCGGTGGATATCGCTGTCACCAGCCAGAAACGTGAGCTAACCCTGCGGGCCAGCGGCTCGGTGATCCGCTTTGCCGGCTTCATGAAACTGTATATCGAAGGGGTGGACGACGAAGACGAGGAAAAGGAAGGCACCCTGCCGCCGCTTTCCGAGGGCGAGTCGCTCAAGCTGTTGGAGGTAACCCCGGAGCAGCACTTCACCCAGCCGCCGCCGCGCTACACCGAGGCGACCCTGGTCAAGACTCTGGAGGAATACGGTATCGGCCGGCCTTCAACCTACGCCAGCACCCTCAACACCCTGGTGGAGCGTAAATACTGCCGTCTGGACAAGAAGCGCTTCTTTCCCGAGGATGTCGGCATGGTGGTCAACGATCTGCTGACCGCCCACTTTCCCCGCTACGTGGATTACAACTTCACCGCCGGTCTGGAAGAGGAGCTGGACCAGGTATCCCGTGGTGAAAAGCAGTGGAAACCGCTGCTGCGTGAATTCTGGGAGCCGTTTATCACCCTGCTCAAGCAGAAAGAGGCTGAGGTCAAAAAAGACGACCTGACCACCGAGGCCATTGACGAGGCCTGCCCGGAGTGCGGCAAGCCGCTGGCCATCAAGCTGGGCAAACGTGGCAAGTTTATCGCCTGTACCGGCTTCAAGGAAGGCTGTAAATACACCCGTAATCTCGAAGCGGACACGGCTGAGACTGCCGAACCGGAGATTTCGGAAGAGAGGTGTGACAAGTGCGGCCAGCCGATGCTGATCAAGGATGGCCGCTACGGCAAGTATCTGGCCTGCTCCGGTTACCCGGCCTGCAAGAACATCCAGCCGCTCAACAAGCCCAAGGGCACCGGTGTCACCTGCCCCGAGTGCAAGCAGGGGGAGCTGACCGAGAAGAAGTCCCGCTACGGCAAACTGTTCTACTCCTGCAATCGCTACCCGGACTGCAAGTTTGCCCTCTGGGACCAGCCGGTGCAGCAGCCCTGCCCCAAGTGCGGTTTCCCGCTCGTGGTCAAGAAGGTCTACAAGAAGAAGGGTGAGTTTCTCAAATGTCCCAAAGAGGGCTGCGATTGGACCTCGGCATAGCGGCTTCGCCACAGCCCCACCTACTTCGTTGCACTCGTCGTCCGACACTCGACGTACTCAACAGGTACGCCGTCGTGTCGGACTTCTCGTGCGCCTGGCATCTGGACCTGTGGCTGTGCCGGAGAATCTGTATATGACTGATTGTATAACCATCATTGGTGCGGGTCTGGCCGGCTGCGAAGCGGCCTGGCAAGCGGCTGAACTGGGTGTGAAGGTGCGGCTGTACGAGATGAAGCCGCAGCGCTATTCTGCCGCCCACCAGCTGCCGGGCCTGGCGGAGCTGGTCTGTTCCAATTCCCTGCGGGGGGCTGATCTGGGCAATGCGGTTGGCCTGCTCAAGGAAGAGTTGCGCCGCTGCGGATCCTTGATCATGCAGGGGGCCGATGCCACCCAAGTGCCGGCAGGCGGGGCCCTGGCCGTCGACCGCGAGCAGTTCTCATCCTGGATTACCGAACGTATTGCTGCTCATCCCACTATCGAACTGATCAGGGAAGAGGTGGTTCATGTGCCAACCGAAGGGCTGGTGGTAATCGCCTCCGGCCCCCTGACCAGCGATGCCCTGGCCGACCAACTCTCGCATCTGACCGGAGACCGGCTCTATTTTTATGACGCCATTGCGCCGATCGTTACAGCCGAATCCCTCGACCAGTCGAAAATCTACGCTGCCTCCCGCTACGGCAAGGGGGATGGCGACGACTACCTCAACTGTCCGCTCAATCAGGAACAGTACGCCGCCTTTTTAGGCGCCCTGCAGGGTGCCGAAAAGGTGGAGCCCCGCAGTTTTGAAAAAGTGGTCCACTTCGAAGGCTGCATGCCGATCGAGGAGCTGGCGGCGCGGGGCGATGATACCCTTCGTTTCGGGCCGATGAAGCCGGTGGGGTTGCCTGACCCGGCTACTGGTGAAGAACCGTGGGCCGTGGTGCAACTGCGGGCCGAGAACCGAGAAAAGACCCTCTACAACCTGGTGGGCTTCCAGACCAAGATGACCTGGCCCGAACAGCGGCGGGTCTTACGGCTGATCCCCGGTCTGGAACAGGCTGAATTTGCCCGCCTGGGCGCCATGCATCGTAATACCTTCATCAATGCACCGGCCCTGCTGACGTCTACCCAACAACTGCAGAGTGACCCGCGCATCCTGTTCGCCGGTCAGATCACCGGGGTGGAAGGTTATGTCGAGTCAGCAGGTTCCGGCTTTCTGGCCGGTCTGACGGTGGCCGCCCTGGCGGCTGGGCAGCAGCCTGTGCTGCCACCCCGTGAAACCGCACTGGGCGCCCTGGTCCACCATATCACCAACGCCGACCCCAAACTGTTCCAGCCGATGAACGTTAACTACGGTCTGTTCCCGCCGTTGCAAGGGCGGATCAAGAAAAAGGATCGCAAGCCGCTGATGGCAGAGCGCGCCCTGGCGGCGCTGGGACTTTGGAAGACGACCATTGAAACACGGAGCAATAGAGCAACGGAGAGTTGCTGAAAATAATTTTGTATAAAAGCACTTGAAACACAGGCGTTGGTTTGTCTACTGTATGAGTAGACTTTGTTTTTGCCTCAGTTGCTCGGTGTTTAAAAAGGATGTTAACCATGTCTGACCAGACCATTGATCCCCTGTTGAGGGTTGAAGAACAGCTCAAAAAATGCGTCAAGTGTGGCGCCTGCCGGGCCAATTGCCCGGCCTTCACCGCCTTTCAGCGTGAGCCGGCCGTGGCCCGGGGCAAGATTGCCCTGGCCCAGCATCTGCTCAAAGACGATATCGATCTGGATGATCAGACCTATCTGGCTATGTCCAAGTGCCTGCTGTGCGGCAGCTGTGTTGAAAAGTGCCCCAACGAGGTGCCCACCGACGAGATCGTGATTGCTGCCCGCGAGGCGTTGGCCCAGCGGCGTGGCCTGACCACCTTCCACAAGGCCGTCGGCCAGGTGATCCAGAGCCGGACCCGCATGAAGCTGGGGGCCAAGGCGGCCAGTCTGCTGGGGCCGCTGTTCTTCAAAAAGGTGCCTGAGACCTCGGGTCTGCGGCTACGTTTTCCGCTGCCGTTTGTGGGCACTAAACGCTATATCCCGGCCATTGCCAAGACACCGCTCTTGGATCGCTACCCCGAGGTACTCGAGGGCCAGCCTGGCAAGCCGCGCATTGTCTTTTTTGTGGGCTGTATGACCAACTTTGTCTACCCCCGGGTTGGGGTGGCCGCCATCAAACTATTTCAGCACCTTGGTTGTACGGTTATTATTCCAAAGGATCAGCAATGTTGCGGTCTGCCCGGCATGTCCGGCGGTGACCTTGATACGGTGCGCCAGCTGGCCGAACAGAACCTGGCTGCCCTGGAACGCTACGAGGCCGATTACGTGATGAGCGCCTGCGCCACCTGCGGTGGCGCCCTGCACCGGCTGTATCCCCTGGTGGTCGGTAAGCGCAACCCCGAATTGAAAGACCGTCTGGAGCGACTGGCCAAGAAGACCGTGGATGCGGCCCAGCTGTTGCATCAGCTGGGGCTGCAGCCGGCCGAGACCGGCGCCGGTGCTACCGGTAGCATCACCTACCACGACCCCTGCCACCTGCGTACCCGTAAACTGACCAGCCAGCCCCGCGAACTGATCCGGGCCACACCCGGCCTTGAGCTGGTGGAGATGGAAGGCGCCGACCGTTGCTGCGGCCTGGGCGGGACCTTCAACGTCTACCACTATGGCTCATCCATGACCATCAATGACGTCAAGAGCGAGGCGATCATTGCCACTGGCGCCGATGCCGTTGCCACCGGCTGTCCCGGTTGTATGATGCAGCTGGATGATGGGCTGAAGCAACACGGTTCTACTGTTGAGGTGGTGCATACCGTTGAGTTGCTGGCACGGCAGCTGTTGGGCGAATAATGAGCGGCGCTATTTACTTATAATAAAAATGCGCTAGCATTGCTAAAACTCATTTGTTACGGTTAAAACAATTTTATTGACAATAGAAGCCTGGTTCGTATACAAACGCCGGACCAAAACGGGATTCTATTTTCGGCGGACTGTGAGATGAGTAGCGAGTACAACATCGGTGTCAAAATCAAAAAGCTCCGTCTTGCCAAGAAACTGACCCTCCAGGCAGTTGCCCGGGAGACCGGTTTTTCGCCTGCCCTGATTTCCCAGATTGAAAACAACAACGTTTCCCCCCCCATTGCCACCCTGTCGAAGATCGCCCGCTTCTTTGACGTCAAGATCGGCCACTTCTTTGCGGATGATGAAGAAGAATGCCGTTACGAGATAGTCAGGGCCGACGAGCGCAAGATGATGCCACGGGTCATCTCACGGGCCGGCACCAGCCAGGGCTATTCCTACGAGTCATTGGCCTATCGCAAGCAAAACAAGAAGATGGAACCGTTTCTGCTGACGGTGTCCCAGAAGCCGCCCGAAGAGAACACCTACAGCCACGACGGCGAGGAGTTCCTGTTCGTGATGAAGGGTAACGCGGAGTTATTGCTGGACGACCAGCGGATCGAACTAAGCGAGGGTGACTGCGTCTATTTTGACTCTGCCTTGCGGCACCGCCTGCTTTCCCGCGACGGCGATGAGGTGCTGGTGCTGGCGGTGGTGACCCGCTAACCTTGCCCTCTTCGCAGATTCACCTGTTTAAAAGATAACCGTCGATGATTTTCAGGACTTTACATCACACTGGAAGGATGGCGTCAGATGTCTAAAAAAGCGATACAACCATCACTGAAGAACCCTTTTGCCCCGGAGAAGGTCATTGACTTTACCATTCCCGGCGAGATTCCCGGCAAGAAGGGCGGCTACGAAGAGGCCATGAAGGAAGGCCACGATCTGATCGAACGGCCGATCAAGTCGGTCAAGATCGAGCAGATCGAGAAGCAGCACTTCAAGAAACGGATGACTGTCTGGGAGCGGATCAAGGTTCTGACCGAGAAGGAACCCAACATCCTGTTCCAGAACTGGGGCAAAAACCTGGACGGCGCCTCGCTGGTAACCGGTATTCTGAATATCGGCGGTCGCGACGTGGCCCTGTACGGCCATGATTTCACGGTGCGGGCCGGCTCCATCGATGCCACCAACGGCCGTAAGCTGGCTCTCTTGTTCCAGATGGCCGGTGAAAAAGGAAACCCGGGGGTCGGCATGAA